>R14__coassemble_76_pt1 | contig 79452 bp, 66 predicted proteins | sample R14__metabat2_low_PE_025 | metagenome-assembled genome bin R14
GCACGAACCCGATTTGCTATTGCTGCGCGGCAGGCTTTGGATCGAGCTGCGGCGGATCGCTCGTACCCGAGGGCTTCTAAAGACATGTGAGACACATACCTCCGAGGTATGTGTCTCATTTTATGCCCGCGATTCTTTTCCCGGAAAAGTTTGAGGCCGGTTGGGAGAACCGGCCTCTGGAAGGGGGTGTTGCGGCTTCTTGGATGCCGCTACTGCTTAAGGGATGCAGTCTGTGTTGGAGGAGGGAACTTCCGAACACGCCTTGATTATAACCACAGGTTTTGATGCATTGGTGCGTGCTGGGTAACAGCTCGGTGAATTTTTGGGCAAACGGTAGGTTTTGAGCGGTGAAATCACCAATTCATCTGCGAAAACGCTTGTAACCTTCCCGTTGATTCAGCTTGTGGGCAACAGGTGACGGAATCGCTTTTCGCCCTGTGTCGCGTGCCCGTCATGCGCTACGATGGGAACACGCAAAGAAAGGAAGCTCTCATGCCCGATATCTCGCTTCGATTCAACAAAGATATGCTGGTGCTCTCGTCGCCCGTGGAGGAAACGCTTGCGCGCCAGGGCGTGGATGTCGATCAGGACTTGGAATACATGATTCTCAATGAACCTGAGGCCATCCATGATGCGCTGAATTTGGAAAACTTCGCGGGCGCTCAGTGTTTGGTGGCGCCCACGACCAATCTGTGCCAGGCGCAGCTGGCTAAGCGCCGCATGGAGACCTGCGCTCAGGACATCGTGAAAGAGGCAAAAGCGCTGGCCAACAGCTTGAAGCCGCAGCATCTGCTCATGGAAGTCGGTCCGTGCGGATTGCCGCTCGACCCATCTTCGGAAGCGTCGCTCAAGGAGCATCGCGGGCAGTATGCGCGCGCGTTTGCGCAGTTGGGCACAGGGGATTTCGACGCCGTGTTCCTGAACGGCTTCGATCGCTTGGAGGATTTCCAGTGCGCGCTCGACGCCGTTGCGGAAAGCGAGTTGGACGCCCCGGTGTTCGCATCGGTGACATTGAACGACGAAGGCTGCTTGGCAAGCCGCGGTACGGCGCTTGAGGAAGCCGTCGCGTGTGCGACGGACCATGGCTGTTCGGTGTTCGGGTTCGATACGGCGCAGGACGCAGATGCCGTTCAGGCGTTGGTGAAGCGCGTGAAGGCAGCGTGCGATTTGCCCATTCTGGTGCAATTCCGCGTGCGCGAGGTGAACGCGAAAGCGTATGAGCCCACGCCCGATAATCCGTATTGCCGCCCGGATTTCATGACCACGGCAGCAGCGAAGGCGTATGCGGCGGGCGCTCAGTTTTTGCGCGCGACCGGCGCGGCGACGCCTTCGTACAGCGGCGCCTTGGTCGCCACGGTAATGGGCCTGGACGTGAGGTTGTAGGCATCAACTATGGCAGCCGATCGCATGCAAACCAACATCGAGCGCAGCCCCTATTTCGGCGACTTGCAAGACATGGTCGATGCGCTGTTTGAGGGGAAGGGCCCGCTCGATCAGGTGTCGCGCTTGGACGTCGTCCTTGAGGCGGAGGCGAACGACCTTCCCGCCGATCTGGCGGAAGTGGTTGGCTTGCTGCCGCCTGGGGCGTACTCGCGCCAGCGTTTGTGCGACCAGCTCAACTCGGCGATAGGCGGTCACGCGTGGGGCCAAGTGTATGGGACGGTGGAATAGATGAACGTTGACGACGCGACTTCCGCGATTCACAACTGGGCATCTTCCGGATTGCTCCAGCAGCTGCTTGCCGCAGCCATTATTTTGATTGTCACTTCGCTTTTAGTGCATCTGTGCACGCGCGGATTGAAGCGCTTGCTTTCGCGCGAGGGAAGCCCGCTTCCCGCAAGCTCGATTTTCATCAACATCGTGCGCGTGTGCGTGTGGCTTGCGGGCATCGGTTTCATGCTCGCGACGTGCTTCGAAGTGGACGTTACGGCCATCATCGCGACGCTCGGCGTCGGCGGCGTTGCCTTGTCGCTCGGCCTGAAGGATACGATCGCCAATTTGATCGGCGGCATTCAGGTGTCGATCATGGGCTTGGTGAAGCCCGGCGACAATATCCGCGTGGGTTCGCTTTCGGGCATCGTGCGCGATGTTACGTGGCGCCATACGGTTATCGTGAGCCCCGATGGGCGTGAGGTGATCATTCCCAATTCGGTGATCAATTCGACGACGGTTGAAAAGCTGTGGGCGGCCGAGGTCGCTCGTTTGTCGGTGTTCATTAGGCCGGGCGACCGCCCGATGGACGAGGTGTGCGCCGATGTGGTCGAGCGCGCAACGGCTGCCGCTGCCTCGGTGGGGGAAGTGGCACAGGCGCCCAAGCTTGTGCACGGGACCATCACCGAATACGGCGCATCGAGCACGCTCGTGTTTGCGATGGAGAGCTCCGAAGACAAGCAGGCCGCGGTTGACGCCGTTGTTTTGGCAATCGCGGATGTTGCCGTTAAGCGCGATTAGCGATTAGCGATTAGCGATTAGCGCCTAGCGCTTGGTCGCGCGGGTGTCTGGTCGCGCGCGTGCCCGATCGGGCACGCGGCTGATTTTGGGCGCAGAAAAAGCCCCACTCCCGCCTTAAGGTTGGACCCACCTCCAAAAGGTGGGTGCTCGCAACGCGCGGTCTGGCTTTCGTATCAACGGACACGAATCCCCATCGTTCGCGCAATGTAGAGCTCCCAAAATAACTCTGTCGGTCCACCTGTTGAAAAGGTTCGGGAACGGAGCCTGGCCTGAGCATAGCGTTCCGCGCAATCGAAATAAAGTCTTGACATTCGCGCGAAACCTTCTGCGGCACATACATCTTGGCCTGCGAACGGCGGCGGTCCTGTTTTATACTTGCAGAAAACGATAGCGTGCAGGAGGAATGTATGGATACGCTTTTCAGCGAGATCGAGGATGCGAATCGCCAGGCGTTTGCGCCGCTGGCGGTGCGTATGCGCCCGCGCACGCTCGATGAGCTGGTGGGGCAGGATCAGGCTTGCGGCAAGGGTAGCTGGTTGCGGCGCGCTATAGAGAAAGACGCGCTCAGCTCGATTATCCTGTACGGCCCAGCGGGTACGGGCAAAACGTCGCTTGCGCACATCATCGCCGAAACGACGCGCGCGGTGTTCGTGGAGGTGTCCGCGATCGGCGGCACAGTGTCCGACCTGCGCCGTGAGATGGCTGCGGCGGAAAAGCGCCTTGCCCAAGGTCAGCGCACCATTCTGTTCGTGGACGAAATCCATCGATTCAACCGCGCGCAGCAGGATTCGCTGTTGCATGCCGTGGAAAACCGCGTGGTGGTGCTTATCGGCGCCACGACCGAGAACCCGTATTTCGAGGTGAACACGGCGTTGAATTCGCGATCGCGCATCGTGCAGCTGAAGAGCCTGACCGATGAGGATATCGCGCAATTGATCGACCGCGCGCTCGCCGACGAGCGCGGCTTGCAGGGGCGCTTCACCATCACCGATGAAGCGCGCGATGCGATTGTAATCTTGGCCGGCGGCGATGGTCGGGCGGCCCTCAACACGCTCGAGCTGGCAAGCGATATGGCCGTGCCCGCCGACGACGCAGATGCTCCCGCGGTTATCACCGAGGAAATCGTTGCCGCGGCAACGCCCAATCGCGCCTTGCCGTACGACAAGAACAAGGACATGCATTACGACATCATCTCCGCGTTCATCAAATCGATGCGCGGAAGCGACCCGGATGCGGCGCTGTATTGGCTTGCGCGCATGGTCGACGGTGGGGAAGACCCGAAGTTCATCGCCCGGCGCATCTTCATCTGCGCGTCCGAAGACGTGGGAAACGCCGACCCGACTGCGCTGCTCGTGGCCGAGGCCGCGTTCAAGGCCGCCGAGGTTATCGGGTATCCGGAATGCGGGATCAACCTCGCGCATGCGGCGACGTATGTGGCCCTTGCGCCGAAGAGCAACGCGGCAAGCGCGGGTTATTTCAAGGCGTTGTCCGAGGTCAAGCATGGTCCAGCGCGGGCGGTTCCCGATTATCTGCGCGATAGGCACAGGCCCGGCGCGGAAACGTACGGGCCCTACAAGTATCCGCATGATTATCCGGGCGGTTGGGTGAACCAGCGCTATCTTCCCGAAGGGCTTGAGCCGGGTGCATTTTACACGCCGAGCGACCGCGGCTGGGAAGCGTATCGGATGGATGCGTTTGCGCGCGATCGGGCGGACATCATGGGCGCGCCTAAGAAGAAGGGGGCCCAGGGTCCGCCGCAGCATCCGAAATAGCGGGAAAACCTGCCTGATTGTGCCGTGTAGATGGCGTATACAAGGGTGCGTAGCGGCTCTTCGAGTGTTATAGTTATTCAGTTATAACCGAATGGAGGCTTTCATGGACGTTAATCAGGTGTTGGGAATCATTCTTCCCATCGTTTTCATCCTCGTGGGCATCGCGCTGATCGTGCTGCTGGTGGAAGTTATCAAGACGGTGCGCAAGGCGCGCACGGTGGTCGATGATGTTCAAAAGCAGATCACGCCCACGCTTGCGAATGTGGAGGAAATCACCACGTCCATCAAGCCTGCTATCGATAAGGTAGACCCGCTTGTTGATCGCGTGTCTCTTACGATCGATGCCGCCAATTTGGAACTGATGCGCGTTGATACCATCCTCGAGGATGTTTCCGATATCTCGAGCACGGCTTCGAATGCCGTTACTGCGCTCGATAACGTTACGAACGCCCCGCTTGACATGGTGAATTCGGCGGCGAAGAAGATTCGCACCGCGTTTTCGCCGAATGCGGCGTCGGACGAAACCCGCAAGCTGCAGCAGCAGCGCGTAGCTGTTGCCAAGGCGCTTGAGGAATTGAAGACTGAAGACGCCGCTGCGCCCAAGATCGCCGCTGCTTCTGCACCGGCTCCCGCGCCCGAGCCCGAGCCCGTCGCAGCTTCTGCTCCGGCAGCCGTGCCCGAGCCCGAGCCTGCTCCGGCCCCCGCTCCCGCTCCGGCAGCCGCGCCCGAGCCCGAGGCCGCTGTTGCTGAGGTCGAGCAGGCGGTTGCCGATTCCGCGGCCGTCGCTGAAGCTCAGCCCGAATCCGCTGTGAGCGACACGTTTATCCCCATGCCCGAGGGCGGCATTTCCGCCGCAGACGCTTCCGTTGAAACCGCTGAATAACGCACGCGGAGCCGCAGTTTAATGGACGCAAACCCCCAAATGCCCACCGAGGATACGCCCGCATCTAAGGCCGCTGCCGGCCAATCGAACGCTGACGTTTGGCAGCATCGCTTCATGCTGCTCGGTTCTCTGGTGTTCGCTGCCGCAATCGTTTGCGTCATCGTGTATCTGTTGCGTATTTTGTCGGTTCCCGTGGGCATTATTCTGTGGACCGTTGTTTTCGTCTTTGTTTTGGGCGGCCTTGTTTCCGCGCTTGAAAAACGCGGCGTAAACCGCACGCTCGGCACCACCATCGCGTATGTCGTGATGATCGCCGTGATAGCGCTGATCTGCCTGGCGGTGCTTAACCCCGCATTCGGCATCGGCCAGCAGTTCACCTCGCTGATTGACAGTTTGCCCACGTATATCACGCAGATCTCCGATTACTTCAACGAGCTTTCCGCCCGTTATTCGAACGTGCTGCAAAACGATGTGGTTCAGCAGACAATCAAGAACCTGCTAGGGTCGCTGTCTTCTATGGCGTCGTCGATTGCGGCCACGAGCGCATCGGGCGTGGTTGAAGCGGGCAGCGCCATCGGCAACGGGCTGATCGCTATCGGTTTCGCCTTCATCGTGGCATTCTGGATGCTCATCGATCTGCCCCGGTTGGGGCGCGAGGCGCGCAGGATTATGGGCAGCGCGCATGCTGAGGAAGTCGACATGATTTCGCGCACGGTGACGCGCGTGCTTTCCGGATACATTAAAGGTACCGTTATCCAGTGCCTGGTCATCGGTGTTGTGAGCGGCATTTTCTACGCCATTTTGGGCGTTTCGAGCCCGGCCGCCATCGGCACTATCACGGGCGTGCTCAACATCATCCCCATCGTTGGTCCGTGGTTCGGCGGCGGCATGGCGTTCATCGCAACCGCATTCCAAAGCCCCGTTACCGCTGTTGCCGCGTTTGTGGGCACCATCATCATCCAGCAGCTCGTGTACACGTTCGTTTCGCCTAAGGTGATGGGGTCGGCGGTGGATATTCATCCGGCGCTCACGTTTATCGCCTTGATGGCGGGCTCGGCGCTTGGCGGCGCCATGAGCGGACTGTCCGGGTCGCTGGTGGGCGCGCTGCTTTCCATTCCCGTGATCGCCGTGGCGAAATCGGTGTTCGTGTATTACTTCGAAAAACGCACCGGTCGAAGGCTTGCTGCCGACGACGGCGTGTTCTTTAAGGCTGATGCTCCCGCATCAGCGCCAGCCGATCCGATGGCAGATGCCACGGGTGCGGCGGAAATGGAGAAGAGCCGCGTGCATTCCGTGAATGCGGCGGCCGAGGCGCTTGCGCAGGCGAAGCTGCTCGCGCAAGAACGGGCGCGCGCTCAGGCTGGCGATAGCGCCGCGGGTGACGACGCCGAGGATGATGGCAACGAGGGCGGCAACGCCCGTAACTGATGGGAATAATCCGCGGGCAATCGCGGTTTTGGCACGAGAGGGTTAGGAAACCAACGCTATGAAGTACATGACTACAGCAGAGATTCGCGAGGCGTATCTGAAGTTTTTCGAGGAAAAGGGCTGCAAGCGCATGCCGTCTTCGTCGCTTATCCCCGACGATCCGTCGCTGTTGCTCACGAGCGCCGGCATGGTGCAATTCAAGCCGTATTTTCTGCATGTGAAGGAATTCGACGATGCCTACACCGGAGCCACCACGGCCCAGAAGTGCGTGCGCACCAACGATATCGACATCATCGGCACGGACGGCCGTCACCTTTCATTCTTCGAGATGATGGGCAACTTCAGCTTCGGCAAATATTTCAAGAAGGAAATGTGCGCGTGGGCGCTGGAGTTTTCCACCGAGGTGCTCGGATTGCCGATCGAGAAGCTGTATTGCACGGTGTACTTGGACGACGACGAGACCATCGAGATTTGGAAGTCGCTCGGCATTCCCGAGGAGCGCATCAAGCGCTTGGGCGCCGATGACAACTTCTGGGCAGCAGGCCCGACCGGCCCGTGTGGTCCGTGCTCGGAAATCTATTACGACCAGGGCCCCGAGTTCGGCTGCGGCAACCCCGATTGCGCGCCCGGCTGCGACTGCGATCGCTACCTGGAATACTGGAACTGCGTGTTCACCCAGTACGACCGCCAGGAGGACGGCACCTACGAGCCGCTTCCCACCAAGAACATCGACACGGGCTTGGGCCTCGAGCGCATGGCCGCCATCATGCAGGGCGTGCAGGGCAATTTCGAGACCGATGTGTTGCGCGGGCTCGTTGGCGTTGCCGAGCGCTTGAGCGGCAAGAAGTACGTGGGCGGCGCGAACGTGATGCTCGCCGAGGGCCAGCAGGCGAAAGACGACATGTCGATGCGCATCCTGGCCGATCACAGCCGCAGCGTGTCGTTCATGATCGCCGACGGCATTCTGCCTTCCAACGAGGGCCGCGGTTACGTGCTGCGCCGCTTGCTGCGTCGCGCTGCGCTGCATGGGCACAAGCTGGGCATCGAGGGGCCGTTCTTGGGCGAATTCTTCACCGAGATCGTGAACGTGATGGGATCTGTGTACCCCGAGATCGTCGAAAATCGCGAGCTGGTCGAGCGCGTTATTCTGTCCGAGGAAGAGCGCTTCGGCCGCACGCTGCGCCAAGGTCAGGCGTACCTGGCGGACGCGATCGCCGGCATGGCGGAAGGCGACGAGCTCGACGGCGAGACGGCCTTCACGCTGCATGATACGTACGGGTTCCCCTTCGAGCTTACGCAGGAGATGTGCGCCGAGGCCGGCATCACGGTTGACCAGGCCGGATTCGATGTGTGCATGGCGGCTCAGCGCGAGCGCGCCCGCGCTGCAACCAAGGATGACGCCGAGGCCGCTTGGAGCACATACGGCGGCGTGCATGCCGACATTTTGAAGGAGGCCGGCGCCACCGAGTTCGTTGGATACGATAAGCTCGAGGCCAAGTCGCGCATCGTTGCGCTGATAAAGGACGGCCAGCGCGTCGGTTCGATTGCCGCTGGCGAGGAGGGCGAAGTCGTTCTTGCGACCACGCCGTTCTACGCCGAAATGGGTGGCGAGGTTGGCGACACTGGCACGATCGTCACCAACGATTCGCGTGCCGAGGTGTTCGACACGAAGGCCCCCGAGAAGGGTTTGACCTGCCATAAGGTGCGCGTGACCGAGGGCTCGTTGATCGAAAACGAGGGCGTTGTGGCGACGGTCGATGCAAACCGCCGTGCGCGCATTGCTCGCAATCACACGGCGACGCACATTCTGCACGCCGCGCTGCGCGAGGTGCTGGGCGACCACGTGAATCAGGCCGGCTCGTATGTGGGCCCCGATCGCTTGCGTTTCGACTTCACGCATTTCCAGCCGATTTCCGCTGATGAGATTACCCAAATCGAGCGTATCGCGAATGACCAGATTATGGCTGCTGTGGCTACCAACATCTACGAAACCTCGCTTGACGAGGCGCGCGCTGCAGGCGTGACCGCGCTGTTCGGCGAAAAGTACGGCGACACGGTGCGTGTGGTGGAGGTGTCCGATTTTTCACGCGAGCTGTGCGGCGGTTGTCATGTTGCCAATACGGCCGAAATCGGCTTCGTTAAGATCACCGGTCAGTCGAGCGTGGGCGCTAACGCGCGTCGCATTGAGGCTGTGACCAGCTACGAGGCCCTTGCGTATATGAATCGCATGGAAGCGGCGCTGCGCGAGGCAGCCGATGTGCTGCGCGCTCCGATGGCGGATGTTCCCGCGCGCGTGGCGGCTAATGCGAAGGCGCTCAAGGAGGCGCAGGCTGCGGCTAAGCAGTCGAGCGCCGCGGCTGAGAGCAACGACGTTGCCAAGCTGCTCGAGGGTGCGTTCACAGCTGCTGCCGGCTACCCTGTGGTGATCGCGCACATGGAAGGCGCCGAGACCGGCGCGCTGCGCAACGCGTGGGACATCCTGCGTGCGCGCATGGCGGCCCCGGGCGCTTGCGTGCTCGCGGGCGATAAGGATGGCAAGCCGATTTTGATGGCGGCCGGTACCGATGAGGCTGTGGCCGCGGGCTTCAACGCCGGCGCCGTGATCAAGGCGATCGCACCTGCCGTTAAGGGCGGCGGCGGCGGGAAGCCGACCATGGCGCAGGCCGGCGGAAAAGACGCGGCGGGCATTCCTGCCGCGCTTGAGGCTGCTCGCGCGTTGTTCGCGTAAATCTGGTTCTTTATGGAGCGTGGGGTCGTGGGCGGCGGGGCCGCTCAGGGCTCCACGCTCCACTATTCACCCTCGGCCTTTAGGCCGAGGGTTCAGGCGTTTCGCTGTTCCTCTATGTATTTTAAATTTTAAATTTTGTGTTCACAGTCACCCTGAGCGGCCCCGCCGCCCACGACGCCCACTACCTGGTTGGAAGATTTCTCGACTTGCGGGGCACGGCTTCAAGTGGGGCTGGAAAGCGCGCCGCGCATTTCCCCTTAGGAAGGGGAGGGGAAATTTGTGTCGCTGCGCTCTCTATATAGGCGGGCAAAGGCGCTCCCTTCGGTCGCTGTTTGCCCGCGTGTCGCTGCGCTCTGGCGTGGGCGGGCGGTCAAAGGTGACCCCTTTCGAGCTTTGCTCGAAAGGGGCTGTTTGCCCCGTCTCCGGCGAAGGCGTCCTTTTCGAGCTCTGCTCGAAAAGGCTGTTCGCCCTGCCCCGGCAAAGGCGCATTTTTCGAGCTTTACTCGAAAAATGCTGTTTGCCTGCTCGCCCCGTCTCCGGCGAAGGCGCTCCCTTCGGTCGCTGTTCGCCTCCTCTCTGCGAAGGCGCTCCCTTCGGTCGCTGTTCGCTTGCTTTCATGGCAATTTTGGCCGATTTTTCGACAAGAAAACCGAGTTGCGAACGATTTCGCTATCAAAAAATCCGCGTCTTCCAACGACGAGACCGCAAAACCCCAGGTCGGAAAAATCGCACTTCTCAGATTCTTCAAAAGCGAGGGCGGCCAAGCAAAGAAAATCGTTCGCAACTCGGTTTTCTTGTTTACAATTCGGTGGATTTTGCCATGAGGGGGTTATCATGGCGCGCATGACAACGTTCATTGGCAACATATCGGCTTTGCAATTCCTCGTTTCGAACGGAACGCCGCAGCGGCGTGCTCTCGGCAGCGGCGCTATGCCCAAACTGCTGCCTACCCGCGCTGCTCCTCGAATAGGGGTACCTCCAAAAAGGGACCGCATTTGCGAATTCGGACAGCCGGAAGGCATTTTTACGAATAAACTTCACGTTAACGTAGCCGATGAAGAGTCTCGAAGAAATTCGGAAAGCATTGCCTGTCACATTTGGACCGGCCCCGATCGCGGTACCTACCTGCGCATTGATGACGAATACTGCGTGCTTACGCCCGAGGCTTGCTTTGCGCAGATGGCAGGCGAGTTGCCGCTTGCGCAGCTCGTCGAGCTGGCCATGATGCTCTGCGGCACGTACGCTCCGGCTCCGGAGGGGCTGCCTACGCGTTATGACATGGAGCCGTTGACGACACCGAAGGAGCTCCGTTCGTATGTCGCTAGGCTTAGCGGGAAGCGAGGGCTTGACAACGCCCGCATCGCAGCGCGCTTGGCCACAAGCGGGTCGGGAAGCCTCATGGAAAGCAAGATTGCTTCCGACCTCGCGCTTTCCACGCGTCATGGCGGGCGCGGTGTACCCGCCGAGCTCAACGTCGAGCTTGCGCTAACCGACGAGGCGCGCGGCCTTGGCTACCGCAGCGTGCGGCGGCCCGATTTCCTGTGGCCCCGATACCGACTCGCCATGGATTATGATAGCCGCGAATTCCACGATGAGCGCGCGCAAGCCGAGGCTGATGAAATGCGCCGCAACGAGCTTTCCGCCATGGGCCTGAACAGCATTATTGCGCGCCCGCGACACTTCCGCGATCCGCTTACGCTTGAAGCGTTGATGGGCCAGCTGTTCGCCGCGATGCCGCGTACGCAAAAAAGCGCCGTGCGCAATCTTTCGGACAGGCGGATGCGCGTATACCGTCAGCTCTACGGCGCTGAGCAGTGGAAGCCGATGGATGTCCGCTAGACTGATGGCGCTGCAATAACACAGTCAAGTCCCGAGCAGCGCGGCATCCGGCTATTTCACGGGTGCGATGGGAATCGACTCGCCAGCCGTTGCGTCGATAAGCACGGTCGCGCTCGCGGCGGGGCGCGCCGGTTGTGCCCCGAAAAAGCGCCAATCGCCATCGGTCGCAATGACCATGTGGTTGTCGGACTCGGTTGGCGGTCGATGCTTGCACGGTACTACCCACACATGGGCGAATTCGCGCGCGAGCGTGGCGCAAACGGCATCGAGCAACGTGGGGCTTCCATCGGCGCTGATCATCGGCGAAATCACGTTCGCAAGATACACGCCGTTAGGCGTTAGCCGCTTATGCACCAGGCGCGCGGCCTCGACCGTTGCCAAGCTTGCCACCGCCGCACGGCCTGCAAACAGGTCGTTCATGATGGCGTCATACCGCTGCTCGCTCGTTTCCAGGTAATGGCGCGCGTCGTCATGGATGGTAGTAAGCTGGCCGGTTTCTTCCACATCGAACTCAACGATGAGGCGGTCGAGGAAAAAGTAACGCTCGGCGATGGCCGTAATAGCCGGATCGATTTCAACCACGTCGAGCGTTACGTCGCGCCGCGTGCTGATCAGGTGTTTTGGATACGCGTATCCGCCACCGCCGAGCATCAGCACGTGCTCGATGCGCCCGCCGCGCGATTCCACGTCGAACGCGCGATCGAACAGCTTGTAATAATCGAAGACCGGCTCGTAGCAGCGCTCATCCAGGTACGTCGCCGATTGATAGGCGCCGCCCAATTCCATAACGCGAATCCACGAAAACGCTTCTTCAGCTTGTTCGCCGGGCAGATGCAGCCCCGTGCTTTCATCCTGCCGGATGGTGAACACGTTGACGCGCCCGAACATGGTATCGAATCCGATGAACACCTCGTTTTTGGCGCGCGACTTGCGGCGCAAGGCCACTGCGCCTGCTGCGACGGCCGCCGCTGCGACAACGGCTATGGGTGCGATAAACCAAGGCACGGGTGCTCCTTTTGCTGTTTTGATTGCCCTTATTGTAGCCGCTCAGGCTTGTGTGGGCGCGCGCTCCATTACAATAGGGCAAACATCGACCGCGAACAGGAGCACGGTGGAAAGCTATCGCACCATACAGGGCACGGCACAGGGCGTTTACGAGGAAAAGAAATCGCGCTTTATAGCCGACGTCGCCCACGTGGAAACCGAAGACGAGGCGCTCGCGTTTCTTGCCGACATCAAAGCCCAGCATCCGATGGCGCGCCATCACGTATACGCCTACATTTTGAACGCGGACAATCGCGTGCGCTATTCCGACGACGGCGAGCCGCAAAAAACGGCCGGCATGCCTGTGCTCGAGGTGCTCGATCACGCCGAGCTGAAGGACGTGATCTGCGTGGTCACGCGCTACTTTGGGGGCACGCTGTTGGGCACGGGCGGCTTGGTGCGCGCCTATACCAAAGCGTCGCAAAACGCTCTGCTGGTCGCGCGGGCCGCAACGTTTGCTCCTTGCCGCGATATTATCGTGAGCGTTGAATACTCCCTGTTCGATCCGCTGTCGCACTTCTTGCGCGAACAGGGTATTCCGGTAATCAACTCCGATTTCGCCGCCGACGTCACCGTTACCGTGCGCGTACTCGGCAGCGAGGCGGAAGCGACCGCGGCCGCTATTCGGGAGTTTTGCCAGGGCCGGGCCGACATCCTCATCGATGATGAGCGCCAACAGCTTTTGGAGGACTTGGCAACGCTTTAGGCGCAAACGCAGAGCGCGAAGTGTCCTCATGGCAAAAATGCGCGATTTTCGAGCAAGAAAACCGAGTTGCGAACGATTTTCTTCGCTCGGCAGCCCTCGCTTTTGAAGAATCCGAGAAGCGCGATTTTTCCGACCTGGGGTTTTGCGGTCTCGTCGTTGGAAGACGCGGATTTTTTTGATAGCGAAATCGTTCGCAACTCGGTTTTCTTGTCGAAAAATCGGGCAAAATTGCCATGAGACGCTAAAGGTGCCGGAAATATCGCTGCTTTCGCGGCGGCGGTGCGGCAATGTTGGCGTGGCGACGTGATACCTGCGCTGGTGTGTCGCCGCAGCCGCAGCAGCGATGGCGGGCTTGCTAGAGCGCGAAGCGCCCTGCGGCGCAAGCCGCAGCCGTAGTTCGATCGCGATCAGGTCAGCAACTAGTAGCGCGCCTCTACCAGCGGGTTTTCCGCGATCACCTTATGCAGCTCGTTCACATATTGCAAAAGCAGCTTAGACGGCTTGCGCTCGTTGTGCATGATGTAGCCGATGCGCATGCGTTCCTCAACGTTGAGCGGAATCGACGCGATGCCCGAATGCATCTCGCTCGAAAGCACGCCAGTGGAAATGGTGTAGCCGTTAAAGCTTGTGAGCAGATTCGTGAGCGTGCCTCGGTCGGAAAAGCGGATGTTGCGGGCGTGCGGCAGAAATCCGAGCGGCTCCTCGGAATAGTAGAACGAATTCGTGGTGCCCTGCTCGAACGAATAGCGGGGGTAGGGCTCCAAGTCGCTCGGCTCGATGATCTTCTTTTTTGCAAGCGGGTGCTGTTCGCCCACGAACACATGCGCCGTCGCCTCGAACAGCGGGAAAAACTCAATGTCCGATTCCTGGAAAGCGCGGGTGAGAACGCGCTCGTTGAAGTCGTCCAAGTACAGAACGCCGATCTCGGACCTAAAGGTGCGCACGTCTTCGATGATGCGCCCCGTCGCGCATTCGCGCAGCACGAAGTCGTACTTTTCCGACGAGCACGTCTCGGCGACATTGATGAACGCCTGCAGGCTGAAGTAGTAATGCTGCGTGGAAACGGAAAGGCGCATCTGGCTTTCCTCTCCGGCGTAATGGGCCGCAAGCATGTCGGCTTGCTCGATCACCTGGCGCGCATACCCCAAAAGCTCGGTGCCGTCGTTGGTGAGCGTTACACCGCGATTCGATCGCCTGAAGATGGTGATGCCCAGCTCGCGCTCGAGTTCCTTGATCGCCGTGGACAGGCTCGATTGCGAGATGTAGAGCTGCTGGGCGGCTGCGTTGATCGATCCATGCTCGCTGATAGCGATGAGGTAGCGAAGTTGTTGAAGTGTCATGTGAGGCCTATCTAGTAACAGAACTGGCGCAATGCGAATATGTGGTGCGCGCCTGCGCGCGGATGAACCTCGCTCATGATATATGAAAATTGCCATACTGGATTATCGAATATAACGATAGCAAGCATTAGATATATCGAATATCTGAAATAATTGTCAGGCGCTGGTTCGTGTGGTTTCATATTCAGGTGCAAAAAAAGCCCCGCTAGGGCCGTTGTGGTAAAAGGAGAAATCATGGCAAAGAAAAACTTGCCTTACGATCAGCCGTATTACGATCCCGATTTCGAATGCGCAAGTCGTGAGGACATCGAGGCGCTGCAGCTCGAGCGCTTGAACGAAGAGCTCAAGTTCGCCTACGAGAACAGCCCCTATTACAAGCGCACGTGGGACGAGCTCGGCATCGAGCCCCATTGCGACACGTTGAAGGACCTGGAGAAGTTCCCGTTCATCAACAAGCAGACCGAACGTGACACGCAGGGCGTGGGCTCGTTCTTCGGCGAGCTCTGCGCGGTGCCCGAGGACGACGTCGTGTACATGGCCACGTCTTCCGGGTCGACCGGCGTGCCCACGATGAGCCCCTTCACCCAGAAGGATTTCGACGACTTCATGGACGCCGAATCGCGCTTGTTCTGGCAGGTCGGCATGCGTCCGAACGACCGTTACTTGCACGGCATGAACTTCGCGCTGTATGTCGGCGGCCCGTGCGTTGTCGGCGCGCAGAACCTCGGCGCGCTCGGCATCTGGGTGGGCGCGGTGCCCTCCGACCGCCTGCTTTGGGCCATGAAGCACTACCAGCCCACGCATATGTGGTCGTCGCCTTCTTACGCTTGGCTGCTTGGCCAGAAGGCCATTGAGAAGGGCTTCAACCCGCGCGAGGATTTCCCGAATCTGCGCACCATCATCATCTCCGGCGAGCCGGGCGGCTCCATCGAATCCACGCGCAATGCCATCGAGGAAATCTGGGGCGCGAGCGTGTATGACTTCTTCGGCCTGTCCGACATCTACGGCGCCTGCGCGGGCATGTGCGACGAAAAGGACGGCTTGCATCTGATCGAGGATCAGATCCTGGTGGAATGCGTCGACCCGGCAACCGGCGAAGTACTGCCCGAGGGCGAGAAGGGCGAAATCGTGTACACCACGCTGCTCAAGCACGCGCGTCCGATGATTCGCTTCCGTTCCGGCGATATCGGCTGGATCGACAAGTCCAAGTGCAACTGCGGCCGCACCACCACGCGCATCCACATCGTCGGCCGCAAGGACGAGATGTTCATCGTGAGCGCCGTCAACGTGTTCCCGTCCGACATCGAGCATGTCGTGCGCCAGGATGCGGGCCTGTCCGGCGAGTATCGCATCCGCGTGTACGATGAGAACTACACCACCAAGTACGAGGTGTCCGTCGAGCGCGTTCAGGGCTCCGACGAGCCGTACGACCAGGTGGCCGCCCGCGTGGAGAAGGCGCTGAAGGCCCACTGCGGCGTGCGTCCGGCCAAGGTTATCGTGTTCGACACCGACAAGCTGGGCGTTTCGGCGGAACACAAGGCGAAGCGCTTCATCGACGAGCGCACTTCCGTGGCGGAAGCCCATGCGATCGCCGAAGCAGCCGCTGAGAAGAAATAAGGAGCGCATCATGGCTAAGTTTGCAGTTTCCGGACAGCATTACCTGTTCAACGTTCAGACGTTCGCGAGCATTGTGTTGGCCGCGGGCGGCGATGATTATGAGTACGCATTGCGCGACCGCACTACGCAAGGTGTGATCGACGATGTGAAGAACGGCGAATCCGAGCTCGGCGTGCTGGTGGAAACCAGCGAGACCGCGGCCGACCTTGAGGCGGCGTTTGCCGAGGCCGGGCTGGAATTCGTTGAGCTGATCGCCTCCACGCCGCGCGTGGCGCTTCCCGCGAGCCATCCTTTGGTGAATGCGGAAAAGCTCTCGCTCGCCGAGCTGGAGGATTATCCGTATCTGTGCTTCGAACAGGAAGAGGACGCTCCCGCGTTCTTTGCCGAGGAGGCGCTTTCCGACCGCGATTGCAAGAAGCGCATCGAGTGCACCGACCGTGCAAGCCTCTCCGAGTTGATCGTGGCCGTGAATGGCTACACCATCACGTCGGGCATTCTGGTGGGCATCTCCGACGGCAAGGGCTTGGCGACCGTCGCCCTCGACACGCCGGTGACGCTGCATCTGGGGTATGTGCGCCGCGCAGGGGCCGATCTTTCCGAGATCGGCGCGAAGTTCGTGGAGAAGCTGGAGAAGAACCTCAAGCTGTACGCGCGTTTCTAGCATAAAGTGACAGTCGACTTAAAGCTGAGCGCCCCATTTTGGGGCGCTTGCTTTTAGGGGAAAATGGGCAGGTTGCTATGTCTATTCTAATGAAAAAACGTAGCCCTGAACGTTGGGCGGAAAGGCTCATCGCGAGTTCCGCACGACGAAAACGCCCCGGTGGGGCGTTTTCCAAAGCTCAGGACTGTTTGAGCAGGGAGACTTTCCGCCCAACGTTCAGGGCGGTGGGGATAGAAGCGCTTTGCGAATGAGGCGCAAGCGCGCAAAATCGACCTGGTCGTTTTTGTCCCAGGTGGCATTCGCTATACTGGTGTGTGCATATCAACGGGGAAGAGGTTTTCATGATCGAAATTCTATGGCACGGCCGCGGAGGGCAGGGCGCTTTTACGGCGGCGCGCTTGCTCGGGGCGGCGGCCTCGCTTGAGGACGGGCGCTACGCGTTGGCGTTTCCATCGTTTGGCCCGGAGCGCCGCGGCGCTCCCATGCGCGCGTTTACCAAGATGAGCGCTGCTCCCATCGGCGATCGCAGCGCTATCAAGCGGGCCGATTACGTTATCTATCTGGACGACACGCTGCTCGGGGACGGTTGGGACGCCGAACTGAAGGAAGGCGGGCGCGTGTTCGTGAACAGCGAGCGCGCCTTCGACGACGACCGCGTGATCGCCATCGATGCCAACCGCATTTCCGCCGATATTTTGGGCCGTCCGATCCCGAACACGGTGTTTTTGGGCGCGCTGTCGTGCGTTATCGATGGCCTGTCTGAAGCGGATGTGAAGCGGGCGATTCAGCTGTACATGCCGGCGAAGCTGCATGCCGCGAACGAAGCGATCGTTGACGCCGCTCGTGCAGAGCTTGCTGGCGCACCCGCGTGCGAAGAGGCGCAGGACGAGCGCGGCGACCAGAGCGGTCGGGACGGCGGGCAGAACGCGCAGAACGCGGCGTCTTCGCCCGATGAAGCCATCGCCCGCGCTCTTAAGGCGCAGACAGGGGCGCAGCGCAGCCCGCAGTGCATCCCCGCTATCGAACATGATGCGCTCGATCCGGTGCAGTTCGCGCAAAACACCTGCTTTGCAGCGGGCCACTTGGTGGCGGGCAATGCGGGTTGGCGCAACGTGCGTCCCGTGATCGATGCGCGCGCGTGCACGGGCTGTTTGCAATGCTATCTCTATTGTCCAGACGGGGCGATTTTTAAGACACCCACGCGCGAAGACGCCGGTAGCGCTGCTAAGACGGCGAACGTGGCGATTGACTACGAATTCTGCAAAGGGTGCGGCATGTGCGTGCGCGCCTGCAAGTTCGGGGCGATTTCGATGGTGTCGGAACCGGCCGCGCTTGCGGCTGAGGCTGCGCTGAAGAGCGCCTGCGCAAAGGAGGCGACGGCGTAAATGAAGCGTTTTCTTTCCGGTGACGAAGCGCTTGCGGAAGGCGTGCGCCTGGCGCGTCCGCAGGTGATTTCCGCGTATCCGATCACGCCGCAGACTGTGGTGGTCGAGCGGCTGTCCGACATGGTTGCCGATGGCACGCTAGACGCCGAATACGTGCACGTGGAATCGGAGCATTCCGCGCTTTCGTGCGCGATGGGCGCCTCTGCCACGGGCGCGCGCACGTTCACGGCGACGAGCAGCCAAGGCCTGCTGTACATGGCCGAGGTGCTCACGTATGCCGCGGGTGGCCGATTCCCCATCGTGATGATGAACGCCAACCGATCGACCGCGCTGCCGTGGAACATCTACGGCGACCAGCGCGATTCGCTGGCGCTGCTCGATCACGGTTGGATTCAGGCGTATGCCGAAGATAATCAGGAAGCGCTCGATTTGGCGCTGATGGCGTATGCGATTGCGGAAGATGCTCGTGTGTCCACGCCGTTCATGGTGAATCTCGACGGCTTCGCGCTCACGCACACGTATGAGACGGTGGACGTGCCCACCGAGGCGCAGGCCGATGCGTTTTTGCCTCCCTATGTTACGGCCAACAAATTCGATTTCGATAACCCGGTGAACATGGGTTATTCGGCGGGGCCGGAATTCAACAAGTACTACAAGTACTACGAACACGAGGGCATGCTTGCCGCGGCGCCCGTGATCGCCGAGGTGGAAGCGCGTTTCGCGCAGGTATTCGGCCGCGCTTATGCGGGCTTGATCGAGCAGTATCGCGCCGAAGACGCCGAGCTGATCATGGTGACGCTCGGAAGCGAGTCGGGCATCGTGCGCGACGTGGTCGACGAGCTGCGCGCGGCAGGCCAGGCGGCGGGCATGGTGCGCATTCGGTACATGCGCCCGTTCCCGGCGACCGAGCTCGCTCTAGCTTTGCGCGGCTGCAAAGCGGCGGGCGTGCTGGAGAAGGACATCTCGTTCGGCGCGGAAGGCACCGTGTTCACGAACGTGAATTCGGCGCTGCATCGCGCGGGCGTGACCACGCCGACGCTGAACTTCATCGGCGGCTTGGGCGGCGATGACATCACGGCTGATCAGGTGCGTGATGCGTTCGCTGCGCTGCGTGCGCGTACGGCTGGCGAAAGCGTGCGCGATGTGGCGTTTCTCGGCATCGACGATCTTGCGGATGCGGCTGCGGGCGAGACAGGTGAGGCGAGTGCTGCGGATGACACGGTAGCGGGGAAGGGGGTGCTCTAGATGGCGATCAATGCGAAGACGATAGCCGACGACGAGTTGTTCTTCGGTCACAAGGCGTGCGCGGGCTGCGGCGGAAGCCTGGCCGTGCGCGCGGCGCTCAAGGTGCTGGGTCCGCATGCCATAAGCGCGCTTCCCGCGGGGTGCATGAGCGCGGTCGGTTTCAACTTCCCTCAGCTCTCGTTTGCGAACAACGCGATCATCACGCCGTTTGCGGCTACGGCTGCCGTGCTTTCGGGCATCGAGGCGGGCCTGCGCGCACAGGGCAAAAAGCCCGATGATTGCACGGTCGTGGGCTTCGCGGGCGATGGCGGCACAGCCGATATCGGCATCCAGGCGCTGTCGGGTGCGATCGATCGCAACGATGACGTGCTCTATATTTGCTACGACAACGAGGCGTACATGAACACGGGTATTCAGAAGAGCTCGCTCACGCCCTTTGGCGCTTCGACCACCACGACTCCGGTCGGAAGCGAGCAGCAGGGTTGCCTTACCAACAAGAAGAACCTGTTCGAAATCGTGGCGGCGCACGGCATTCCCTATGCGGCAACCGCAAGCATCGGCTATCTGCCCGACTTCATCCGCAAGGTGGAGCGGGCGCGCGACATCCGCGGCACGCGCTTCATCCACGTGCTGGCGCCGTGCCCGACGGGGTGGGGCCACGGCACCGATGTGACGGCTGACATCGCTAAAGAGGCGGTCGATTGCGGATTGTGGTACCTGGCCGAATACGAGGGCCCGGCGGTGAGCGACACGCCTGCGGGCACGTTTAAGCTGAACCGCAACCCGAAGGAATTCGCCGACATCGAGCATTACCTGCGCGGACAAAAGCGCTTCCGCCACATGACGGCCGACGAGGTCGCGCAAGTGGAAGCCGCGCGCGATGCCAAGTGGCAACATATGCGCGACGCGTGGGCGTAAAGCGGGAACCACCTTCATCTTGTGAAATTTTAAGAGCCTGGCTGAAATTTTGGTCAGGCTTATCCGTTTTTAAATATATAATATAGTACCTAATATATTAGAGGAGGATGCTATGGCACAGACTTCGGTGTACTTCGACGCGGCGACTATGGAACGCGCTCAGAGCCAGGCGAAACGCATGAACATTTCGCTTTCGAGCCATCTTGCGTCGCTGGTCAATGCTTTTGAGGATGCGCGCGCTTGGCCCGATTCGTTTTTCGCTACGTTCGGGGCACTTTCTGAAGACGACATTGAAATGCCGAAGCGGCCTTCGTGGGAAGCGGATGCCGGGCGAAGCGCGGCGTGGGAGTAATCATGTACATGCTTGATACCGACGTGTGCATCGGTGTACTCAGGGGTACTTGCGCTGAAGCGTATAGGTGGTTTCAATTGACCACGATAGATGACATAGCGTTGCCGGCTCTTGTAGAAGCTGAGCTGCGACTCGGCACGAAAAAGAAGAAAAACAAGCGCAACCAGGCCGTGGTCGAAGCTTTCCTTGATCCATTCACCATTGTGCCGTTCGATTCTTCTTGCGCGCGGGCTTACGCTGCTTTGCGCGCCGATCTTGAGGAAGCGGGAACCCCAATCGGGCCCAACGACATGATCATCGCTGCAACGGCGTTGGCCAATAACGCCACGCTCGTTACCAACAACGTTCGCGAATATAAGCGGGTCAAAGGCTTAAAAGTGGTTTCAGTCGATATGGTCGACCTGTAAACGCGAAGCTTGGTCATGGGGCGCACAGGTTCTGCTTTAACGTAACGGTAACGGTTGGTTGATTTTGCTCAGAGCGCTACTAAAATTGCTTGTTAGCACTCTGGGTTGGGGACTGCTAAAACTGCTGGCAGCCGCCCACCCGCAAGCACGAAAGGAATCAACATATGCGTAAGTTCAAAACAGAGAGCAAAAAGCTGCTCGACCTCATGATCAATTCGATCTACACCAATCGCGAAATCTTTTTGCGCGAGCTCATCTCCAACGCTTCCGACGCGGTTGACAAGCTGTATTTCCGCAGCCTGACCGACAAGGACATCCAGCTTGCCAAGGACGATCTGGACATCAACATCGCTTACGATGAGGAAGCGCGCACCATCACCGTTTCCGACAACGGCATCGGCATGACGGCCGACGAGCTGGAAAAGAACCTGGGCGTTATCGCTCATTCCGGCAGCCAGGAATTCAAGCAGGGCGACGATGTGAAGGAATCCGATGTCGCCGACATCATCGGCCAGTTCGGTGTGGGCTTCTACAGTTCGTTTATGGTGGCCAAGAAGGTCACGGTTATTTCGAAGGCGTACGGCTCTGACGAGGCGAACAAGTGGGTATCCGACGGTCTCGAGGGCTACACCATCAGCGCCGCGGAAAAGGAAACGCACGGCACCGACATCATCCTTGAGCTGAAGGAGGACACTGACGAGGACGATTTCTCCGAATTCTGCCAGGAATATAAGCTGCGCGAGTTGATCAAGCGCTACAGCAATTACGTGCGCTATCCGATCAAGATGATCGTTTCGAAGACGCGCATGAAGGACAAGCCCGCTGATGCGCCCGAGGATTACACGCCTGAATATGAAAGCTACAAAGAGCTCGAGACCATCAACTCGATGATTCCCATTTGGAAGCGCCGCAAGTCGGAGGTGACCGATGAGGAATACAACGAGTTCTACAAGACCGAGTTCCATGATTGGTCCGATCCTTTGCGCACGGCAAGCGTGCATGCGGAAGGTGCGCTCGAATACGACGCGCTGCTCTACATTCCCGGTCAGGCGCCGTTCGATATGTACAGCCATGATTATGAGAAGGGCTTGGCGCTGTACAGCTCGAACGTGCTGATCATGGACAAGTGTCCCGACCTGCTGCCCGACTGGTACATGTTCGTGCGCGGCGTTGTGGATTCGCCCGACTTGACGCTCAACATCTCGCGCGAAACGCTTCAGCGCAACAGCCAGCTGCGCGCGATTTCCAACAAGATCGAGAAGAAGGTTCATTCCGAGCTCGAGAAGATGCGCGACAACGATCGCGAGGATTACGAGCAGTTCTTCGAGGCGTTCGGCCGCTGCTTGAAGTTCGGTATTTACAGCACGTATGGCACGAAGGCTTCCGAGTTGGGCGCGCTGCTGCTGTTTTACAGCGTGAAGAACGAGCGCATGATGACGCTCGACGAATACATTGCCGACATGCCCGCAGATCAGACCGACATTTTCTATGCTGCTGGCGATGCGGTTGATCGTCTGAGCCGCCTGCCCATGGTTTCTTCCGTGCGCAAGAAGGGCTACGACGTGCTGCTTTGCACCGAGGATGTCGACGAGTTCACCTTCCAGGCGATGACCAACTACAACGATCACGAGTTCAAGAACGTGGCGACGTCCGATCTCGATCTTGCGACCGAAGAGGAAAAGAAGGCCGCAGAGGAAACCGCGGAGGAAAACAAGGACCTGTTCGAGGACATGAAGGGCATTCTCGAGGGTGAGATTTCGAAGGTGACGGTTGCTGCCGCTGAAATTGATGCGCCCGCCGTGCTTACGACCGAAGGCCCGGTGTCGCTCGAGATGGAGAAGGTTCTTGCGCGCGGCCCCGAATCCGGCCAGGTGAAGTCGGAGCGCGTGCTCGAGCTGAACAGCAAGCATGCCGTGTTCGACACGCTGAAGGCCGCGAAGGCTGATGGCGATAAGGACAAGTTGAGGCTGTACACCGAACTCTTGTACAACCAGGCTTTGCTGGTGGCGGATATGCCCCTCCCCGATCCCATTGCGTTCGCCAATCAGATTACCAAGCTGATGTAAGGTTCGTTTGTGGTTGCGGCGCTGGTGGGTATGCCAGTCGTTGCAATCTGATTGGCGAACTGCCGACGCTGCAAACGCCCCAGGCGGCTCCCATTTGGCGCTTTTGTCGCACTCTTCGCGTACACAGGTACGCTCGGTGCGACAACGCAGCCAACTGGGGGCACCTGGGGCGTTTTCGCTGACTTTTCGGCCCACATTGGCTCAACCTCGGTTGCGGTGTTCAACCCGGCCCGGGAAGGCGCGCAGCTCGGGCTTCGCGCCGAGGTGCGCTGTTCCCTATTCAACCGCGGTTGGCCTTGCGGAACCTGCGCCGGCAAAGGCGCTCCCTTCGGTCGCTGTTTGCCTGTTCAGCCGCGCTTGCTCCACCTGCGCCGGCGGATTTGCTCGCTTCGCTCGCTGTCCGCCTACTCTGCCGCGGTTGGCCTTGCGGAACCCGCCCCGGCGGAGGCGCTCGGCCTCGGGCTTTCGCCCGGGCCTTGCTGTCCGCCTACTCTACTGCGGTTGGCCTTGCGGAACCTGCGCCGGCAAAGGCGCGGCATTCAGCCGCTGTTTGCCTGTTCAGCCGCGGTTGCTCCATCTGCGCCGGCGGATTTGCTCGCTTCGCTCGCTGTCCGCCTATTCTGCCGCGGTTGGCCTCGCGGAACCCGCCCCGGCGGAGGCGCTCGGCCTCGGGCTTTTGCCCGGGCCTCGCTGTCCGCCTACTCTGCCGCGGTTGGCCTCGCGGAACCTGCGCCGGCAAAGGCGCTCCCTTCGGTCGCTGTTTGCCTGTTCAGCCGCGCTTGCTCCACCTGCGCAATGAGACACATACCTCGGAGGTATGTGTCTCATTGTTGTTTGCGGTATCATGGTTGGCGGGGAGGCTGCAAACGAGAAAGAGGTTATTGTGGCCGAGATTATTTTCAAGCGCGCGAGTGTGCGCAAGTTCGCTGACAAACCTGTTGAGGACGCCAAGATCGAAGCGCTGTTGCGCGCGGGCATGGCGGCTCCCTCGGCGGGAAACCAGCAGCCGTGGGAATTCTTCGTGGTGCGCAATGCCGATGTGCGCTCCAAGCTGGGCGAAGCCTCGCGCTTTGCCGGCCCTGCCGCCGCGGCTCCGGTCGTTATCGCGGTGTGTTCGCGCACCGAGGGCGTGCGTTTTGAGGAATGCGTCCCTCAGGATATGAGCGCGGCGATCGAAAACATCCTGCTCGAAGCCGTAGAGCAGGATCTCGGTGCTGTGTGGTTGGGCATTGCTCCGCTCGAGGATCGCATGAGCGCCGTTGCCGCGGCGATCGATGCGCCCGACACGGTTGCGCCGTTTGCGTTGATCGCCCTTGGATACGCGGCTGACGAAGTGGTCGCGCGTGGGGCCGAGCGCTATGATGCCGACCGCGTGCACTTCGTAGATTAGGTTTATCGAATCGCCAGCCGGGCGCTTTGCTCGGCTGGCTCATGTTAAGGAGCGCCATGACCGCCCGTAAAAACGCATTGGTCCTGTTTAGCAAAGTGCCCGAGCCGGGCATGGTGAAAACGCGTCTGACCAGGTTGAAAGACGGCTATTACGAGCCCGAGGTCGCTAGCGGGTTGTATCATTGCATGCTCTTCGATGTAGTCGAAATCATTATGGCTGCCTTCGACGATATGGACGCGCGCGGCTCGCTCGATGACGGCTTCGAAGATTCTTACGAATTGGTTATCTCCACCACGCCGGCGAAAAACGTCGAGGTGATGGAAAAGCTTTTCGCGGACGCAGGGGAATGGCCGCGGCCGATTACGGTCATTTTCGATGAAGGCGCCTCGTTCGATGAACATTACAACATGTCGTTTGAGAAAACATGGGCGGCAGGCGCCGATACCATTTTGTCGATGGGCGCCGACATGCCTGCGCTCACCAAGGCAGATGTGATCGGCGGTTTTGACGCGCTGCATCGCGTGAACGATGTGCCGCGTGCAGAAGGAGCGCCAGCGGGCGGTATCGTCCTTTCGCCTGATCAGGAGATGGGCGTTTCCATCGTCGGTTGGACGCGTGAGACCGATTTCGATCATTCGGGCGTATTCTACAACCAGGATGGCCTCACCGTGTTGCCGGCTTACATCCAGAAGGCGCGCAACATGGGCTTGCCGGCGCTGTATCTTCCCCCGGTGCCCGATGTGGATACCATGGCCGACCTGTGGCACAACGTCACGCTGGTGGAGGCGCTCAATTACTGCGCCGCTTATGACTCGAACGTGCACGCGCCCTGGCGCACGGCCGATGCGTTTGCGACGATGGGTATCGGTCAGATCCGCGTGATGCCCAACGAGTTGCGCGATCCGCGCGAAAGCATCGATACATAAAGCCATCTGTGCATTTCGATATTATTTTAGAACGGCATGCTACAAGCATGCTTAAAGCATGCTATACTTGTGCGGTCGAAGGAGGATCTATGCCTGCGCTGCAGATTAAAGAATGCCCACAGGATGTGTATGACCAGCTCAAAGTTTGCGCGATAGATGAAGACCGTACGATTTCGGGGGAAATGCTCGCGATTATCAAGTGGTATCTGGCTTTGCGTGAGCAGGGGTTGATTGCCTGTGCCGCGCAACCGAGCGTGCGTGTGCAGGCGTCTCCTGCGGCGGATGCTTCTGCCCGCCGCGCTGCCTTCGAGCGCATCGCCGCGCTGCCGGAATTCATGCCAGCAAGCGATGGCGTTACCACGACAGACCTGCTGCGCGAATCGAGGGAGGAAGCGCGATGATCGTGCTCGATTGCTGCGCTGCCATCGAAATAGTCAAGCGTTCTGAATGGGGCTTGGCCATGCAGGACGTGCTGCTCGGCAACGAGCAAGTGGTAAGCGTCGACTTGCTATCAGCGGAAGTGGCAAGCGTTGTGCGCAAGCATGTGTTGCGCGGTGAGATTCCCGCGGAAGCCGCAACCGCGTATTTGCGCGAGGCGACCGGTCTCGTCGACAAGTTTTACCCGATGTGCGATTTGCAAACGGAAGTGCTTACCGAAAGCTTGCGTCTCGGTCATTCTGCTTACGACATGTTTTATTTCGTGCTGGCACGAAGGCTGGGCGCAACGCTGTACACGACCGACAAAAAGCTGTCGGATTTGTGCTTGGCACACGGCGTGAACGCCATTGCCGAAGTGCCGTTCTAGCGGCCGCGGCACAGCTCCCAGAATGCTACGGCGCTCGATGCGGCCACATTAAGCGAATCCACGCCGTGTCGCATGGGAATCTTCACCGTGTAATCGCACAGCTCAAGGGTGGAATCGGCCAATCCGTAGCCTTCGGTTCCGAAGATAAGCGCCACTTTGTCGGCCGCTTTAAGGGCAGGGTCGTCGAGCGCGATCGAATCGTCGGAAAGCGCCATCGCCGCGCACGTGAACCCGAGGCGCTTCAGCTGAGGAATGCCCTCGGCTGCCCAGTTGTGTGCATCGGTGCCAATGCGTGCCCAGGGAATTTGGAACACGGTGCCCATCGATACGCGGATGGCGCGCCGGTAAAGCGGGTCGTAGCAGGCCGGCGAAACAAGCACGGCATCGGCGCCGATAGCGGCGGCTGACCGAAAAATCGCCCCGACGTTGGTGTGATTGCGGATGTCTTCGAGCACGGCAACGACGCGGGCATCGCGCACAACGTCTTCAACCGATTTCTCGGGCGGGCGCCTGAACGCGGCCAATGCTCCGCGCGTCAGCTCGAAGCCGGTAAGCTTGGCAAGCTCGTCCGGCGCGGCAACGAGCAGGGGAGTGTCTGGCGCAATCGCATCGATCTTGTCGATAACGCCATCGAGCTGATACAGGTATTTTTCCTCGGTGAGCAGGCTTAGCGGTTCGCACCCAGCGTCAAGTGCGCGCCCGATAACCTCGACCGTTTCCGCGATAAAGCGCCCAAGAGCCGGATCGACGCGGCTGCGCAACTCCAGATCGGTCAGACGCGCATACGGGTCTAACAGCTCGTTTTCAAAGGTGTTCACATCGATTCTCTGCATGTGAAAAAGTATACCAGCAAGGTGTGCAGAAAGACCATCAAGGGCATTGCAGTGTGCCAATAGTGGTATAGTGAAACGCGAGAAATTCGGGCAACATTCAGCCTTGGAGGGCGGCCCCACATCATGCAAAATCATGCGGAATTCGATGCCTTTGTCGAAACGATAGCGCAGCTGCGCGCGCCCGTTGGCGGGTGCCCGTGGAACTGCGCGCAAACGCATGCGTCGATCGCCTCGAACATGATCGAGGAAGCGTACGAGGCTGTTGATTGCATCGAGAAAAACGACTCGGCTCATTTGCGCGAAGAGCTCGGCGATGTTCTTTTGCAGGTGGTCCTTCAGAGCCAAATCGCAGCCGATGCGGGCGAATTCACCATCGATGACGTGTGCCGCGACATCAACGACAAGATGATCCGCCGCCATCCGCATGTGTTCGCGGACATTTCCGCTGATGACGCCAACGATGTTTCGGCGCTGTGGGAACAGGTGAAGCTTGCCGAAAAGCAGGCGAAGGCCGCCGAAGCGACCGGCGAGGAAACCCTGCTCGACGGCATCCCCGTGAGTTTTCCTGCGCTGCTGCAAACCGAAAAGATTTCGCGCAAGGCAGCGGCAGCAGGGTTCGAATGGGATACGATCGATGACGTTTGGGACAAGGTCGCAGAAGAGCGCGCCGAATTGGAGGAAGCGTACGCGGCGGCCCCGAAGAGCGCTGATGGGCGCATGGTCAAGACGGCCGGCGCCGACAACGCGCTTGTTGAGGCGACTGAACTCGAGTTCGGCGACCTGTTGTTCGCCCTTGTGAACGTTGCCCGGCGCATGGGCATCGATTCCGAAGAGGCCCTGCGCGCATCATGCAGCAAGTTCAGGCGCCGATGGGCGCAGGTTGAAGCGGGCGCGCGAAATCAAGGGCGCGCTGTAGAGGATTTGAGCCAGCCCGAAATGGAAGCTCTGTGGCAGAAAGCGAAGGAAACGGAATGAACCCGACCCCTACTCGTTGGCAATCCGATAGCAAGAACCGCATTATCACGGGCGATTCCGTGCGCGAAAAATGGCAGGCCTCGGCGCATCCCATCCCGCCTTCGGAAATCGATATGGGCCGCTTACCGCTGGTGCGCAAGCTGCCGTCGTCCGACGGGGGTACGAAGGGCGCTCTGCGCGTGGTCGAGGGCACGAACGATTCGACCGCAAACCCCAATTACACGACAACCATCAGCTCTGAAAGCATCACGCAATACGAGGAATTCGTATACGAAATCGATGCCGTGCGCCATAAATACGAGGCGGCCATGAAGGAAATGGCCGTGCGCTTCGACGTGCTCGATCGCGAGCTGGAGCTCAAAGCTCACCGCAATCCGATCAACCACGTGGAAACGCGCGTGAAAAGCCCGCGCAGCATTTTCGAGAAGCTGTTGCGCTACGGCAAGGTCCCGACGATTGAAAACGTGGAGAAGTACCTGATGGACGTGGCCGGCGTGCGCGTGGTTGTGTCGTACGAGTTTGATGTGTACACGTTGCTCGATTTGCTTAAACGTCAAGACGATCTTGAAGTCATGGAAATCAAGGACTACATCAAGAACCCCAAGCCGAACGGGTATCGCAGCCTGCACGCTATCATGCGCATCCCGGTGTACTTCATGGATTCTAAGCAGATGGTGCCGGTGGAAATCCAATTCCGCACGTTGGCCATGGACTTTTGGGCAAGCCTCGAGCACGAGCTGAAATACAAGTCGCTCGGCAATTCCGAAGAGGCGGCGAAGTCGTATGCCGAGCTCAAGGATTGCAGCGACATCATTCGCGGCGTGGAAGAGCGCCTTCAGGCTATTGCGCGCAAAATCGAGGTATAACGAGATAGCGAAATCGCCCTTGAGCGCTTATTTCTTCTTGCGGCTTTTGCGCAGCGAGTCGCTGTTGTTTTGCATGATTTCGTATTCCGTCCCGTTCTGCAGCCATACGATGCCCGGGCCGTTGATGGTCGTTTGGTAGGCGCTTTCGTCCGAAGTCGCCAGGTTGGTGCGCCCGATTTCAAGCGTCGCCTTGCCTTTGCAGCCGACTACGGAAAACGTGGGAACAACAATGTATTCGCGTTCTTTGAGCACGCATTCTGCCAGATCGCCTTCAACCTTGATGAACGCATAGCCCTTCCCGCCGAGCTGCTCCATGATGAAATCGCACGGTTTGGAGTCGGGGCCGATGAGCTGGCGACGCAATGCGGTAAGCGAATCGATGGCCTTTTCATAGGCGATGATGCAGGGCTTTTGCACCAAGATGGGAAGGTTGCCCGTCAGGTCGTAAGCCATGATCGATCCGGCTTTCGGCATGGTGAAAGTGATGCTGCCTGCGCTTTTTGCCTTGTACACGGTTTGCGTGACGTTTTCTCCCGCGAGAGCGCGCTTAAAGATCTTGCCGAAGCCGCCCGTTGAGGCGGATTGGATGCCGGGAGTGCAGTCCGACACATACGCGGTTTGGGCGGTAATCGATTCACCCGCTTCGAGCTTGCAGGTAAGGGTGGGAACCGATCCCTTGTTGATCTTGTGCTTCATGGACAACGCTCCGTTTCGGTTGGAAAAACGATTAAGTATAAGCATACTCCAAATAGCACTGCTTGAGGGGCTCGAACACGTTGCCCCTCATTTGGTCAGTGCATGAATGTCTATTATTCATAAGCATGATAATGAATAATAAAAATAAGTTTGTGAACGGGAAATTCACAATTAATTAAATTATTCAAGAATAATTTACAAGACATAAAAGAAGCGCTATAGTGGCCAAGCGAAATCAAAAAGACGGCAAATACGTTGCCGTCTTCGAGCAACCATGAAAGGAACGTGATTTCATATGACTGAAGCATTGGCAACCCTGCGCAAGTACAAGAAGGCCGACAAGCTGCTGCGCGTGGCTTTCCGCAAGAATGGCCCGAAGAGCTACAAGCGCGGTCAGGGCGCATTGATCATCACCCTGCTCGACATGGGCGGCGAAGCTACTCAGAAGGACCTCGTTAACAAGATGTGCGCAAGCCGCGCCGCACTGAAGGACTTGGTGCGCAAGGCCGAGCGCAACGGTTACGTGGAAATCAAGGACCACGAGGACGCGGGCACTTACGTTGTCGCTCTCACCGAAGACGGCAAGGCCGTTGCCGAAAAGCGCGCCGCCAAGCAGGCCGCTTACGCCGAAGAGGTTCTGTCCGTTTTGAGCGCCGAGGAAATCGACCAGCTGAACGCCATCAACGAAAAGCTTATCGTTTCGCTGAAGGAAAAGGGCATCAACGCTAAGAAGAAGGGCTACAAGCACACCAAGCGTTGCAAGCACCACAAGCATCACAAGCATCATTGCTAGGATGCGTCTTGCGATAACGCATTTGAGGGGCCGTGAATGTGCGGCCCCTCTTTGTGTTTGCGCTACGGAGTGGATTGCGGTGTTGCCCCATGTTTTAGAACGCGATGGTGTCGTATCTAAACCCGTAGCGATCTTCAATCCAATCGAGAAATTCAGAGGGGCTGATCGCTGGAACTTTGCTGCGCGCGAAACCGCTTTTGTCGCGCGTGATCAGATAGTCCGCCTGCACGCGTTCGGCGCACACCGCCACCAGGCAATCTTCGAAATCATCCCATTCGCGAAGCGCTGCTGTGCGCAGCATTTCCGCATCAACGGCGCAGGGCTTGATGCGTTCGAATGACGCGGCGAACGCTTTTTGCAGCTGGCCGGAGGGCACCGCATGGCGCAGCGCATAGAAGATGTCGGTATACGACTTAGACGAAGACCACAGTTCGGCATCCTTAGCGACTTGCATGATCAGAAGCTGTTTGCAGTCATCGTAAAACGGCGCGCGTTTGCCAAAGTAATCGATAAGCACGTTGGTATCAAGCAAGAGCCTCATAATCCGCTCGCCTCCCTTCGGCAAGCGCTTCTTTCAAATCGAAGCCATCCCAAAATGAGGGATCGACGGCGAGTGTCGTTTCATTGATGAATTGCTCTAATGCGTTTATGTCGCGTTTGGTTAATGCTGCCGGCCCGGCAAGTGTGGCGCTCGGGGTTGGAAGCTTCCCTTCCGCAATCAAGTATTCATACGCCGATTTAATCAATTCCGTCTGTGTCGCGCCGATTTCCGAAAGAAGCGCAGACCCTCGTTCTTTCATTTCGATCGGAATTCTTCCGCTCACCATCGCGTCCATGCCGATAACCTCCTGTAATACAATATTACAAACAATACTAATGCCAACAACGTAGCGCGTCAACGACAAGTTTTGCGTTTGCGTTACGGGGCAAACGTGCGGGGTCAAGCTGCTGTAGCTGCGCTACAATAGGGAAATGATTTGCGAAAGGCGCGAGTCGAATCGTGACAAGGGAGGCGCTCCATGTTCCATTACAAGAAAATCTTCGCTGCTCTCGACGGTGGCTCTACCCAGCAGGCCGTTGTGCACCGCGCAATCAATCTGGCGGAAAGCAACGATGCCGAGCTTCTGTTTGGCCACGTGATCGACTCGGTGCCCTACGAGGCAAACGGCATCGATTTCGCCGCGCTCTGCGAAGACGGCAAGGCGCGCATCGAGGAAGCCCTGGCTCCCGAATTCAACTACGCTCGCCGCAACGAGCATATCAAGAACGGCGAACTTGTCGTGCGTGCGGGACGCATCTCCGACACGCTCGCGGAAGCTCTGATCAAGCCGTTCGATCCCGACTTGGTCATCTGCGGCGCGCGTGGCTTGTCCAATTTGAAGTACGCCTTCGTGGGCAGCGTTTCCACGTATCTGATCCGCCACATGGATTGCGACGTGCTGGTCGTCAAGCCCGAGCAGGACGAAAAGCGCGAGCTGGAGGAACAGGACTGGCACAGCAGGTAAAGCCGGCCGATTCGCCTGGTATAAGAAATTCTCGTTAGAAGAAAGAAGCACGTATATGATCAACGAAAGAATGCTCGCCTTGGGCAAAGAGCCGTCTGCGATTCGCAAGCTGTACGCATACGGCTTGCAGCGCGCGGCGGAAATCGGCGCGGAAAACGTGTACGACTTGAGCATCGGCAACCCGTCGATCCCCGCACCCGAGGAGGTGCAGCAACGCATGCATGAGCTGGCGGATATGTCGCCGCTCGATGTGCACGGCTACACCATGGCGGCGGGCCAGTATCGTGTGCGCGAAGTGGTCGCCAACAACCTGAAGCGCCGCTTCGGCATTCCGGCAACGGCCGATCAGGTGTACATGACCACGGGCGCCACCGCGGCCTTGGCCATCTCCATCGCGGCCATCACCAACCCGGGCGACAACGTCATTGTCCCTTCGCCGTTTTTCCCGGAATACCGCACGCTTATTGAATCGGTTGGCTGCACGCTTATCCCCGTGCCCATGACCGTGCCCGATTTCCAGCTGGATATCGAAGCCATCGGCGCCGCTATCACTGAAGCGACCAGCGCCGTTATCGTGAACTCGCCCAATAATCCGGTGGGTTGCGTGTATGCGGAGGAAAACATCAAGGCCTTGGCCGCCTTGCTCGAAGAAAAGCAGAAGGAATTCGGCCACCCCATCTACATCATCAGCGACGAGCCGTATCGCGAAATCACGTACGGCATCGAGGTGCCCTTCACGGCCAACTACTACACGAACACCATCGTGTGCTATTCCTGGGCGAAAAGCCTGTCGCTTCCCGGTGAGCGCATCGGCTACATCTATGTGTCCGACAACATCGAGAATGCGGCCGACGTGTTCGCCGCCGTCGCGGGCGCGGGCCGCGCGCTCGGCTACATCTGCGCCACGTCCACGTATCAGTACGTTATCGAAACGTGCATCGATTGCCCCACGAACGTGGAAGCGTATGCGCAGAATCGCAAGCTGCTGACCGAGGGCCTTGACGAGCTGGGTTATCAGTACGTTGCGCCCGATGGGGCATTCTATTTGTGGGTTAAGGCGTTGGAAGATGACGCCCAGGCGTTTTCGGATAAGGCCAAGGAACATGACTTGCTGGTGGTCGCTTCGGACAGCTTCGGCATGACCGGGTGGGTGCGCTGCAGCTACTGCGTGGCGCCCGAGACCATCAAGGGTTCGATGAAGGCGTGGGCCGCGTTGAAGGCCGACTACGAAGCCTAAACCGTTTTGGTTGACAGTGCGAATCGGGGCGCCCAGTCGAGCGCCCCGATTCTGTTTTCCGATGTTGAAAACCGGCTAGCAGCAGCCGCTCGAGCAGCCGCCCCCGCAGGAACAGGCCGCGTCTGCGGCATCGGCCGCTGCTTGCGCTTGGGCGGCGGCTTCCAAATCGAAGCTTTCGATGCGCTCCATCAAATCCGACTGACGCGCGTGCGCTTTCGCCTGCGTGCTGTGCGCGTAATAGGCATCGCAGCCGAATTTCGCGATGAACTGCGACGTGTACGACCGAGCGGCCAACTCGGCCATGAACGCGGCCATTTCCTTGCCATCGCCGTAGGCGGCATCCATGAACGCGAATGCATGGGCGAGCTTGCCCTGCGATGCATCGACCATGGCGCGCAATTCCGCCACGTCGTTCGAGTACGCGTCGCTGATGACGGCGAATGCTTCGGGCCCCGCCGTAACGCGCGCCTGCTCGCAAGCGCTTGCGTATGCGCCCAGCAGCTCGATCACCTTGCGCACGGCATGTTCGCGCTTGTTGGTCGACGTGCCGGTGTCCACGCGCTTCTTCGAGGCGACGGCCGTTTCGCGGGCGATCAAGCGCAGCACCTCGGGCGCAGGCTTGCCGTCGATGATCACCTGCTTTACATCGCGTAGCGTGTCGCGCAGAAGCGCCACGACCAATTCCTTATCGAGCGTTTGCTCCAGATCGGAATCGATGGCGTCTAAGATCAAGCGCGTGAGCGCCAGGCGCTCGTCGAAGCGGGCATCTTGTGCGCGGCGGTAAATCTTGTCGGTCGCCTCACCCGCCAGAATGCTGCCGATCTGATAATCCGACCGATACTTCGTGAACAGGGCGTAGTACTGCGAAAAACGCTCGGCGATTTCCTCATCCTGAATGAACTGCGACACGATGTCCTTATCGATGCGCTTGCCTTTTCGCTCGGCAACTTGAATGATGCGGGAAAGGTCATCCCATCCGCGGGCGGTGACGAACGACTTTCCCTCCGGCGTCGACTCGACCGAATAGAAGTTGTCGCGCTTTACTTCCAAGAACGAGATGATGGACGGGTGCACGCCCGTGGCCAGGGCATACGTCATCCAGGCGTCCAGGTCGGGCTCCACCACCACGCGGCGCAGGCGGTCGAGCGTCACCACGTCGAAGTCGTACACCGACTTGTTGTACTCGGGCGGATTGCCCGCGCACACCACGATCCAGCCGTCGGGTACTTTGTGGCGGCCGAACGTCTTCGATTGCAAGAACTGCAGCATCGACGGATACAGCGTTTCGGATACGCAGTTGATTTCGTCGAGGAACAGGATGCCGCGGGTGAGTCCGGTCTTTTCCTGATAGTCGTACACGCTGGCAATGATTTCGGACATGGTGTATTCCGAAACATCGAATTCTTCGCCCTCGTAGGAGCGGTGCACGATAAACGGCAGACCGAGCGCGCTCTGGCGCGTATGGTGTGTCATCGAATACGACACGACGCCGATGCCCAATTCATGCGCGACCTGGTTGATGATGGCCGTTTTTCCGATGCCCGGCGCGCCGAGCAGGAAAATGGGGCGCTGACCAACGGTGGGGATAAGGTAGGCGCCGGTGTCGTCGCGTGTGAGGTAATCGTCAACGGCGTCTTTGATTTGCTGTTTTGCGTGTGCGATGTCCATGATGTTCCTTCGTGTGTTGCTTACAGTGCGGTGAGCGCTAGAGCTCGAGTATCTGGTCTTCGTCCATGACCACTTTCATGGCCCACGGCGGCACCTTGCGGTCCTTTTGACTTTCATCGACGAAGACGAATGCGGTTTCATATCCGGGTGGGTTCTTGGGGAATTTCCCCAGGCCGTCGGTGAGGTAGATCAGGCCCTTCAGATTGGTGAACTCGCGGGCTTCGATCAGGTCGTCCACGTATTCGAACACGGGGCGAAAGTCGGTTCCGCCGAAGCCGCGCGCGTGAAATTCGGTGAAATCCTGGTTCAGGTCGCGGATGTTGGTGATCTTCGTGTCCTTGCGGATGCGCGCGTCGCATTGGATGACGTGCACGTTCATGGTGCGCCCGAACGAGGCTTCGTTTTTCAGAATGTCGTACGTCTTTTCGATAAAGGTGCGCACGAAGCGCCCGGCGCAGGATGCTGAGGTGTCGATGGCGATAACGAAGTCGCGCACGCGGTCGGATTCCGAATATTCGAGCGGTTCGATAAGCGGCATGTTCTTGTATTTGTTCAGCCCGTACGTGTAATAGATGTAATCGAATTCGTCGGGCGACACTTTCATCTCTTCGGAAAGCGCGGCGAATCGCTTGAGAAAATCGCGATAGTCGTAAGTTTTGCGATTTGCCACGGTCAGGTTGATCATGAAGGTTCCGGCTTCCGACCCGATGCGGCCGATGAAGTCTTCCATGTCCATCTGCATCTGGTCGCTGATGTCCTGCCAGGTGATGCCCTTAAGGTCTTCCGGGGGAAGCTCCTCACGATCGAGAAATTCCGCCTCGGATTCGGTTTTCGATGCCAGGTCGACGAAGCTGTCGCCGCTGTCGATGTCGCCCTCCGATGCGGCTTGGCCCTTCGATTGGGCCTTTTGGCCTTCTTGCGCAATCTCCGGGTTCGACGTTTCGTCCACTTCGTCCGACGCCTCGAAATCTTCACCGCGCACTTTGATGGTCTCGTACGACGGGATGAAGCGCGTTTGATCGTCGACGCGTTTGTGCTTGGCTTCGGTTTCTGCGCTGCGGGTCCATACGCTGTGGTCATCGCGCGCGAACAACGTAGCGAGCGCGTCGATGCGCTCTTCCGGGCTCGGCTGGCCCGGTTTGGGATTGTCGACGATGTCGATAAGCGCGTGGTACAGCTTGGCCGCCGTGAGCGCGGAACACGTTTTGGAAAGCCAATCGAGCTCGCGCGTGCGATCGGCATCGAGCTTGGAGGGATACCGCTTGCCGCACAAATCGAGTGCGCAGGCTTCCACGGCGATATCGCAGGCCAAATCCCACAGCTGCAAGCGCGGGTGAGCGCCGTCGAAGGGGTGGTGGAACACGCAGTGCAGCACGGTGTGCAGATAGTCGCGGATCAATTCGTCGGGGCCGTTTTTGTAACGGGACACGGCGTTGACCGGGTCGATAATCAACTCGTACCCGTCCGATGCGGTGCTGCGCGCCAAGCTGCGCGTGCGCTGGGGCAGGCGCCACAAGGCCATGTCCATGAACCGAAACGAAAGCATCATCGACGAACGCGCTTCGTCGAGCGCGCTCAAGGCAAGCGCGCCTGCTTCTTCAAGGATGGAGCTAGAGGGCATAATCCCACGCGGCCTCGTCGAAGCGATCGTGCCTGAGGGCGAGCAAGTAGCTTACGGCCGGCGCATCGCCAAATTCGGTGAGCACGTGAATCAGGGAAGGGATGTTGGCGCTATCGATAAGCCCGGCGTCCGCCATGCAATCGAAGCTTGCCCACATGCTGCGCGCGCCGAAATGCACGCAGACGCTTTCAAGCGCGTTTTCGATAATCGCGGTGAAGCGCGCGCGATGGTCCTCATCGAGCTGGACCGGGTCGGCCAGGCGGGCGATCATGTGGCTTGCCTGGGAAAGCTCGTTGGTTTCCTGCAAGATGGCTTCATCGTAATACGCAAGCAGAAGCGACGCGTCGATGCGTCCCTGCATGTACGACCGATCGAGCACGCTTGCCCCGAGCGCGCCTTCTGGAAGTTCGAGCGACACGTTTTCCTTTCCCTGCAGCGGGTTGGAAAGCTCGATGTCGATGCGCTGGCAATTGCTGTGCGCGATCATGCATTGGGCTGCTTCGCCCACAACGGAATCGCTGATGCGCAGATCCTCGATGCTCACGGTTCCCGCAAAGGCGGTTTTCGCAACGCTCGCGATATTGCTCGAAAGCTCAACCGTGTCCACGATGCGCGGGCACAGAAACGCGTGCAGCTGATCGGTCCCTTCGATGCGCTTGCAGAGCATGTTTCCGCACATGCAGAAGGCGGGGTTGCACGGGTGCACGGAAATGTTTTTCAGCGTGGATTCATAGGGAAGCACCTCGGAGTTGTCGAGCACGGCCCCGGTGTCGAGCGCGCGCTCGTGAACGCGCACGCAGGCGGCGGGGAGGTAGATGGATTCCAGCGACGTGCAGGAAACCGCGGCGCGGCCGATTTCCTCGAGCGATTCGGGAACATCGATGCGCGTTAAGTTCGAGCAACCGCGCAGCGCCTCGTCGCCGACGAAGATCAGGCCTTCGGGAAGAACGAGGTGCTTAAGGTGGCGGTTCAGGTATAAGGCGCGCTTGCTGATGCCGCGGGTGCCGGGCACAACGTTGAGCACCTCGCCGTTGAAGCGCGTGCCGTCGATGAGCTGCAGCGCTCCGTCGATGTTTTGATAGATCACGTTTTCGCGCGCGAACAAATACGGGTTGTCGTGGCTGATGTTGATGTTCATGCAGAAGGCGCTGCGTGCGGCCTGGCCGCCTGCGATGCAGCAGCCGATGTTTTCAACGGATGCCGGCAAAAACACCTGGCTCAAGCGCATGCAGAGCTCAAACGCTTCGTCCTCGATGCTGATCAGCCCATCGTTGAGCGCGATGGTGCACAGCTTGATGCAACCCGAGAAGGCTTTGCGGCCAATGGAGCGCAACGTGTGCGGGCAGGTGATGCTTTCGGTTTGGCTTAGATGTTCAAACGATCTGTCCGCCAGCGCTACCACCGCATATCCGTCGATGAAGGCGGGGATGGTGATGCTCTTTGCGCTCGTGGAGCATTTTTCTATGATGGCGCGATTCGTTTCGTCGATGGTGTATTCGTATACGGTCCCATCTGGCGTGCATATGCGCGGTAACGCCTGCGCGCAGCTTTCAATAACAGCTTGCATGATTCCCCTCAGAGGCTCGCTTCTCATGTATCGAAAGTTATCATAGGTGAACTTATATAAGTTAGCAATAGTAAACAAAAATTTTTCTGCGGGTGAAGGCAAAAAATCGCCCGCGTGCCGGAGATTGGCGTGCGGGCGATTGTGACGTTTGGGATTCGCGCTGCTCGGTTATTCGCTGCGCAGTGCCTCGACCGGGTCGCGGTTCGATGCCATGCTCGAGGGGATAAGGCCCGCCACGAACGTGAGCACCACGCTGATGAGGATCAACACGAGGGCGTTGTCCCACGGAAGCGCCATGATGTTGGGCACGTTCTGCCATGCTTCCACGATCAAATTCACCGGGATGGACGCGATAAGCACCACGAGAATGGCGAACACGCCCGCTATCAGGCCTTCGATGATGGTTTCGGCGTTGAACACGTTCGCGACGTTCAGCTTTGACGCGCCCATTGCGCGCAAGATGCCGATTTCCTTCTTGCGCTCGAGCACGCTGATGTAGGTGATGATGGCGATCATGATCGAGCTCACCACGAGCGAGATGCTCACGAATGCGATGAGCACGAGGCTGATCATGTCGACGATGTTGGTGACCGAGCTCATGAGCGCGCCGGCGATGTCCGAATACTGGATGGTGGCGTTGTCGTTGCCCTCATCGGTCATCTTCTTGTTGTAGGCATCGATCACGTCGATAACCTTTTCCTTGGCCGCGAAGTCCTTCGGATAGATGCTGATCGATGAAGGCTTGCTCAGGTCGGCGTAACCGAGCTTTTCCAAATTGGAATCAAGGGTGACCTCATCCGAGCTCATATAGCTGGTGAGCAGACTGGTAAGATCTTCCTGCGTCATGTTGAACGAGAATGCGTTGGCAAAGGCGTCGGTGTCGATGGTAAACGCGCTCATGTCGAAGGAATAGGCGCTCGACATGGCATTCGCCATGCTCTTCATGGCATCGCTTAACTGGTCGCTGATAGCGGCGCCGATCTGTTTGGACACCGCTTGCGCCGCCTGGCTCATAAGCGACTGCATCTGCGTGCCGATATAGGGCGTGAGTTTGTTTTCCATGTAGTCGTCAACCATGGGGCCGACGGTGCCGTCGTAAATCTCGCCGCCCGCAACGCGCAGCGCCGCTTGGGCCTGCTTGCCTTCATCGGTCGCGAGGTAGTCGTTGTACGCCTTCGACAAATCGAGGCCCGACGTGGACAGGTAGTCGGAATAATGCGACACGATGAACGCGAAATACCCCGTGGTCATATTCGTGGTGGCTTCGGTTATCGCTTGCAACTGCTCTTGCGACACATCGGTTGAGATCTTCGAATAATCGGGCGTGGGCGCACCGGTGACGATCTTCGAGATGCTTTCCGCGTTGAACACGTTGGTGAGCGCGCTGAAGTCGATGTTGCTTAAATCGATGTTGCTGAGCGTTGAAGCATCGAAGTTGAAGCTTGAGCTGCTCGAAGTCGAACTGGAGCTCGACGACCCGAAGCTGAACATGTTGGAAAGCGCGCTCGTGTCGATGCTGAACATGCTTGACATGTCGAAGCCGGCATTGTCGTCTTGCAAATCCTCGAACGTTTCGCCGGTGAACACGTCGACATCCTCGTTCGCGAGCTGCTGCTTGACGATGTCGGAATCGGCGGCGATGTCGATCAGCTTGCGCGTGAGGGAAGGCAGATACGCCACGCCGGCAGACAGCATCGAATTTTCGCTGTGCTTCACCACGCCCACGATCTTGAGCGTGATGCCGTTTTCCACCTGCTCGGTCATGTATTCTTCGTCGCTCGAGTGGTCGGTCCACACGTCTTGATCGGCGTTGTAGGAATACAAGCTGGTCGAAGGCACCACCTTGAACGTGAGGTTGAGCGCGTCCTCGTAGGAAAACGTGGTGTCGGTTTTGGGAACGGTTACTTCCTCGCCGTTCAAGGCCTGCTTGATCATGGTGGTCATGTCGTTGGGGTCGTGAACGCCCAGGCTGTACAGCGTGTAGTCGCTGATGGTGCCCTCCGACGTGAGCACCAAAATGGCTTCGTCGTAATTCTCGGGCATGCGGCCGGCGACGACTTCAACCTGGGATGCGATCACTTCAGGATTGTCGATCATCTGTTGGAAGGCGCTCATCGACATGCTCGAGGAAAGCAGCGACGACGAGCTTAGGCCGTTCGAGAACACCGACGACATCGAGCTCGGGTTGAGCTGCACCACGCCGTCCGACGTGTCCGATTTATACACCAGTGGGGTGATGCCATAATCGTAGTCAATGGTGTTCACGTATTCTTCGATGCCTGATTCGCCGCTATCCAGATAGCTTTTGAAGGCTTCGAGGTCGTTGTTCTTCACCTTCGCGAACATGTCGCTCATGATGGTGGTCTCGGGGATGATCGATTTGTCGGTGTTTTCGCCGCTATCGCCCGAGGACATATAGTTCGCCGTCATGAGGCTGGTGATGTCGAAGCTCGACTTGGTGATGGTGAGCGGGTACGACGTGAGCGCTTCCTCTTCGGTCTGCGCGATGTAGTTGTTGGTGCCGTTTGAGAGCGCGAGGATGGCCGCGATGCCGATGATGCCGATCGATCCGGCAAAGGCGGTCAAGAACGTGCGGCCCTTTTTGGTCATCAGGTTGTTGAAGGAAAGCCCGAGCGCCGTCAAGAACGACATCGACGCCTTCTTGCCCTTGGCGGCCTCGCGCGCATCGATGGGCGCGGATGCGCCTGCGGCATCGGCGGCGTCGGCGCCGCCCGCGTTATCAACCGTGGGCATTTTCGCCGTGCTGCCCGCGGAAAACGCCGCTGCAGCCAACGCGGCTTCGGCGGCTTGGGCGCTCACAGCTCGCTCCATAGCGGCGTCGTGCGCAGGGTCGAACGGATCGTTGTCGTCGATGATGCGGCCATCTGCCAGGCGCACGATGCGCGTGGCGTATTCTTCCGCCAGCTCGGGATTGTGCGTGACCATCACGACCAGACGGTCGTTCGCCACGCTTTTGAGGATGTTCATAACCTGGATGCCGGTTTCGGTGTCGAGCGCGCCGGTGGGCTCGTCGGCCAAAACGATTTCCGGGTCGTTCACCAGGGCGCGCGCGATGGCCACGCGCTGCATCTGGCCGCCGGAAAGCTGGCTCGGTTTCTTGTTGATGTGATCGCCCAAACCGACTTCTTCAAGCGCCTTGATGGCGCGCGTGCGGCATTCGGAGCGTCCCACGCCCGAAAGCGTGAGGGCGAGCTCGACGTTTGCGAGCACGGTTTGATGCGGAATCAGGTTGTAGCTTTGGAAGATGAAGCCGATGCGGTGGTTGCGGTAGGTGTCCCAGTCCTTTGCGGTGTAGTCCTTGGTGGACGTGCCGTTCACCACGATGTCGCCGGAATCGGCGTGATCGAGGCCGCCGAGCACGTTGAGCAGCGTGGTTTTGCCCGATCCCGATTGGCCGAGGATGGCCACGAATTCGTTATCGCGCAAGTTCAGGGTTACGCCGTCGAGCGCCCGTTGGATGAAATCGCCTGTTTTGTAGGACTTTCGCAGCTCTTTGAGTTCGATCATGGGACATTCCTTGCAATGTTGATACTGGCTAATTTTCGATTATAGGTGCGCGGGCTGCACGCTGCGGTTTTTGTTGCCAAAGCGCGATATTGCCCACATAATTTTGAAATTCGCCTTCGCCGCAATCCCGCGAGCGGTTGCGGGTACAATAGCGCGATAGAAGAAAGAAGGGGGCTTTGTGGCCGGTAACACAAACAGCGAGCATCCGACATGCAGCGTGTCGCGCGATTGCGGGGCGTGCCAGCATGTGGGCGAGCCCTACGATCGCCAGCTTGCGGAAAAGACGGCGTTCGTGCGGTCGTTGTTCGCTGATGCCGGGCTTGTGCCTGACGCCGATGCCGCTGCCCTTATCCGTCCGACAATCGGCATGGATAACCCCTTTCACTATCGCAACAAGGTGGTCTCGCCGTTCGCGCGTGGCAAGCGCCTGACCCAGCCTGCGGGGCGCGATCGCGCAGACAAGCGCACGCGCGATGGGCGGCCGATCCGCTCAAAGCAGGGCCGCACAAATGCGCCGCGCTACGAGATTCTTACGGGCATGTATGCCGCTCATTCGCACCGCCTGGTGCCAACGGATGGCTGCCTTGTGGAAAACGAGCAGGCCAAACAGGTGGTGCGCACGGTTAAGCAGCTGATGGGCAAGTTCGGCATCGAGCCGTACGACGAAGATGCGGGTACCGGGTTCATGCGCCATGTGGTGGTGCGCGTGGGGCACACGTCGGGCGAGATGTTGGTGACGCTTGTCACCAACGCCGAGGAATTCCCGGCATCGCGCAACTTCTGCCGCGAATTGGTGAAGCGGTGTCCGTTTATCACCACAGTCGTGCAGAACGTGAACCTGCGCCAGACCAACGTGATTTTAGGCCAGCGCGAGCAGCGCCTATACGGCCCTGGCTTCATCCTCGACACGTTGTGCGGACTTTCCTTCCGCATTTCATCGCAGTCGTTTTACCAGGTGAACGCAACGCAGACCGAAGTGCTGTACAACACGGCGATCGATCTTGCGGGCCTTACGGGCGATCAAAACGTTATCGACGCGTATTGCGGCACGGGCACGATCGGCCTGGTGGCGGCAGCGCACGGGGCGGCGCAGGTGACGGGCGTCGATTCGGTGGAATCGGCCATAGCGGATGCGCGTCAGAACGCGCGTCACAACGGCATCGACAACGCGCGCTTCGTGGCGGCCGATGCCGGCGCGTTTATGCGCGAGGAAGCCGAGAACGGTGCAACGTGCGATGTGGTGTTCATGGACCCGCCGCGCGCGGGTTCGACCGAGGAATTCTTGGAGGCCCTTTGCGTGCTCGCGCCGCAGCGGGTGGTGTACATTTCGTGCAACCCCAAGACGCAGGTGCGCGACGTGGCGTATCTGGTTGATCACGGCTATGCGATTGAAACGGTGCAGCCGGTAGACATGTTTCCGCATACCGACCACATTGAGACCGTGGCTTTTCTTTCGCGCATCAAGCGATAACGATTCTTCGAATGTGACGAAACCGTAGACAGCGTGTACGGTATTCAAAAATGTATGCATTTCGGGTTTCACCTGCTAAAATAATGATGGATTATTACGCATGGACGAGGCAAGCTCATTGATTGCATCGAACGTATGGAGTGTGAAAGCTATGGCTAAAGGCACGGTGTCGGTTGAGGGCATGGATGCCGCCTCTTGCAATTTCGAGGAAAGCGAAGTTTCGGGCGTCGCCTTCGAACCGTTAGACGCTGAAAGCTATCCCGCTGATCAGAAGGACTTGGTTGATGAGGTGAATCATCGCGCGGCGCTTGCAAACGAGAAGTTCCACATTGCGCAGCTGCGCGAGGAAATGTTCGCTAAGGGTTTCGACGCAGGCATGTATATCTGCCGGTTCGATGAAAACGAAGAACTGGTTTCGTTTGAATTCACCGATGGCACGCGCAGGATGCTGGGCTATGACGGTGTTGATGACTTGCCGAATGAATTCGACAGCTGGGTCAAAACCCTGGTGCCCGAAGAGCGGGATGTTTTGGTCAAGCTTTTCTGGGACTCCGCGAAAAACCATCGTACGCTTCCGGATATTTCGCACGCAACGTATCGCATGCAAAAGAAGGACGGCAGCTTGATCTGGGTGACCGGCGCCGGGCGCTTCGTGCGCCGCGCAGACGGGTCGCTTGAAGTGTATATGGGCTGCTATCGCGAGGTTACGGCCGAACACGAGAAGGACGAATACCTGAAGATCATCGAAGGCGTAGGCAAGGTGTTCAACTTCAGTCTCTATATCGATATGCCTTCTGAGCGGTACCGCATCATCAGCACGAATGAATTCGTGGAACGGGTTGCCAAGTGCGAAAACGCCTTCGAGTTCTTGCGCACTAACGTGGAAGCATCGGTGGCCGCAGAATTTCACGATGAGTTGAACGCGTGGCTGCAGCCGGAAACCGTGCTTGCCGAACTCGAAAACGCCGCTGTTTCCCGAAGGGATTTCTACAGCGATGCGGCAGATGCGTGGTTCTGCGGAATCTTCATGGTCGGCGACCGCGCGGAGGATGGCTCCGTATCGCATTTGGTGTACGGCTGCCAGAACATCGACAAGCATAAGCGCTTGGAATTGGCCCAGCAAAACGAACTGGCTGAAAGGGCGGAAGAGGCTCGTACGTTCGAGAACCTGCTTAAAGAAAGGCAGGAGGATTCGATCCAGAAGCTGCTTAAGACCGTCGTCAACCATGGCGGCCAAGCGCTCGTTACCCTGTTGGTGGAAACGGTGGCCGCCTATTACCAGGCCGACCGCTGCTATATCTTCGAACAGGATTCAACCGGCCAGTACATCGCCAACACGTATGAATGGTGCGCGGAAGGCGTGACGCCTGAGAAGGACAACCTGCAGGAAGTGCCGGTTGCGATCATGAGCCCGTGGCTGGACGAATTCCAGAAGCAGGGGAGCTTCTACATTTCCTGCGACGATGAATATGCCGAGAAAGAGCCCTTCATCTACGAGGTGCTCGAGCCACAGGGCATTCAGAGCCTCATGGCTGCCCCCATGGTGGATTCCGGGCATGAGATCGGCTTTTTGGGCGTGGATAACCCCAAGGTGAATGTGGGACACACGCTTTACTTGTCGATTGCGGCCACATCGGCTTATCACGAACTGCGATCGATGCGGGAAAAAGAACAGCTCGAATACGCTACGCGCCGTAACAACTTGATACGGGAATTCGTTCAGGCGGGGCAGTGGTCTTACCTGATCAGTGCGGAGGGCGAGGTTGTTTCTGCAAGATACGACGACGTCGTGAAGGAACGCACCGGCGTTTCCGCGATTGCCGGCCCTATGAGCTGGGTCGAATATATCCACCCCGACGATCGCGATCATGCCGTCGAGCGTTTCATGGCCACCGTTCACGACCTGAGCGGAAACACGCCCTACGAGGTGACGTATCGCTTGCTGGTAAAGGGTCAAAGCTATCGCTGGGCTAAATCGTCGGGCCGATTGTTCGCGCATGATGACGGCACCTTCGAATTTTTGGGCAGCACGCTCGATATTCATGACCAGATTTCGGAACAGCAGGAACATCAAAAACAGCTCGCTGCGGCCCTTGCCGCTGAGGAATCGGCCAACAGTATGGCCAAGGCGCTTAGTTCCGTGTATTCCTATGTGTATGTCGTTAATATGGCTAAGGGCGTAACCGTGCCTATTCGCCTCGGCGGAAGAGAAGTTGAGCTTAAAGGCGACGATTACCATGCGGAACACCCGTTCAACTTGGATTTGTATGCGGAAGAAAACGTGCATCCGGATGACCGGCATCTCTTTGAGCCGGTAGGAACCGTTGAAAAATGCAGGAAGTTCTTTGAAAAGAGTAATCGCTATTCGATTTCGTACCGGCTTTTGCTCAACGGCGAGCTGCATTATGTCGAACTCGACCTCGTGAAGGCCCCGGATGCAAAAGACGAATTCGTTATAGGCCTTAAAGTTGTCGACGAACAGGAAAGAGCCAAGCAGGAACAATTACGCAAAGAACGCGAGCAGCTCGGCATCATACAAGCTCTCAGCTCGGAGTATAAGGATCTGTTCCTGATCAACGCCAAAACGCATCGATTCCGCGTTCTAAGAACGGAGAGCGAGGCTGCAGAAAGCGTACGAGAGATCGACGATGCGGGAATCGCGCTTCGCACGTATGTTGATGCCTACGTGTTCCCCGAGGATAGGGAGGACTTGTACAAGGCCTGCGATATTTCGGGGTTGAGCGAGGTGGTTCCCGAGGACAGCATTTATTCGATTACGTATCGGCGCGAAAACGGGGACGATCTTCTTCATTTCCAGCTCAACATTGCCCGGTTCAAGGCCGAAGACGGCACGGATTATTACGTCCATGGCTTCAGGGACATCACGCGCACCGTAGAAAAAGAAGCGCAGATTCAAAAAGCTCTGCAGGATGCCTACGATGCGGCCGAGGCGGCCAATCACGCGAAGAGCGACTTCCTGCAGACCATGTCGCACGATATCCGCACTCCCATGAACGGCATCATCGGCATGACGGTTATCGCGGCGGCCCATATCGACGACAAATCGCGCGTGCAGGACAGCCTGCAGAAGATCACAACGGCCAGCAAACATTTGCTGTCCCTTATCAACGAAGTTCTGGATATGAGCAAGATCGAATCCGGAAAGGTGAGCCTTACCGAGGAAGATTTCAACCTTTCGGAACTCGTCGACAACATGATCACCATGGTTCGCCCGCAGGCGTACGCCCATGGTCACGACTTGGCCATCAACATTCAGGATGTGCAGCATGAGCTGGTGATCGGCGATTCGCTGCGCGTCCAGCAAGTGTTTATGAACATAATGGGAAACGCCATCAAATACACGCCGGATGGCGGAAAGATCCGACTGAATATTCGGGAGATTCCCTGCCAGCAGCTAAAGACCGCGTGCTACGAATTCACGTTTGCGGATAACGGCATCGGCATGTCGGAGGAATACGTTTCTCACATCTTCGAGCCGTTCACGCGCGCCGAGGACGGACGGGTCAGCAAGATTCAGGGAACCGGCTTGGGCATGCCGATCGCCAGAAACATCGTCAACATGATGGGCGGCGATATCAAGGTTGAAAGCAAGCTCGGGGAAGGCTCGACCTTTACCGTTACCATTTATTTGAAGCTGCAGGACCAGGGAGAAAACGATTACACGAAGTTCATCAACCTTCCCGTGTTGGTGGCAGACGACGATGCGTTCAGCGTGGAATCGGCCGTGAGCATGCTCGAAGAGCTGGGCATGAAGGCGGACGGCGTGCTGTCCGGGCAGGAAGCCGTGGACCAGGCGGTCAAGCATCATGAGGAAAACAACGACTATCACGCGGTGATTCTCGATTGGAAGATGCCCGGTATGGACGGCGTGGAAACGGCTCGGGCGATTCGCAGGGAAGTCGGCAACGATGTTCCGATCATCGTTCTTTCCGCCTACGACTGGACCGAGATCGAGGCGGAAGCGCGCGTTGCCGGCGTCAACTTCTTTATCAGCAAGCCGCTTTTCAAGTCCAGGCTGGTGCGCCTTTTCAATGAGGTGTTGGGCACAGGAGAAGAAGAGCCGGACACGCAAAGCCCGCTGCAGCCGCTCGAGGAAATGAATCTGGAAGGGCGCCGCTGCCTGCTTGTGGAAGACAACGAGCTCAATGCGGAAATCGCCGCTGAGATCATCGGCGAAACCGGCATGGCGGTCGAGAATGCGTGGGACGGCGCCGAGGCCGTGGAGATGGTGACGAATGCCGCGGACGGCACGTACGACATCGTGTTCATGGACATTCAGATGCCGAAGATGAACGGTTACGATGCCACCCGCGCCATTCGCGCTTCGGAGCGGAAGTACTGCAAGAACGTGCCGATTATCGCTATGACGGCCAATGCTTTCGCTGAAGACGTGCAGGCCGCTCGAACCGCCGGCATGAACGAGCACATCGCAAAGCCGCTGGATTTGGCGGTGCTGGCAAAGGTGCTGAATAAGTGGCTTGCGGAGTAGCCGCGGCCGGGGCGAACGTGCGATTGAAGCGAAACGGAAGGCGCTGGTGATGAGGCCCGAACAGCTGCTTGAGAGCGTGCGCAACCTGTTGGCGCAGCGCGCGCTTGCCGAGCCCTACACGCCGCTGGTGCTGATGGTGTCAGGCGGGTCGGATTCTACGGCGTTGGCGTATGTGGCGGCCGAACTTGTTGCTGCAGACGAGGTGGGCCCGCTTGCGATGCTGCACGTGAATCATTGCCTGCGCGGCGATGATTCGAACGGCGATGCGCGCTTCGTGGCCGATTTGGCCCACGTGCTCGATATTCCGCTGTTCACCTGCGAAATCGATATTGCCCGCCTCGTGTGTGAGGAGCGCGGCAACATGGAAGCGATCGCGCGCCGCGAACGGTATGCGGCGGCGTATGAGGCGCTGCAGAGCCACTGCGCTTATTGGAGATTTCCCTTGGAAACGGGGCGCATCGCCGTGGCGCATACGGCCGACGACCGCATCGAGAACTTCTACATGCGGTCAATCGTGGGAACGGGTCCGGGTGGATTCCGCTCGATGCGCTACGAAAACGGGCAGGTGATACGGCCGCTGCTCGATGTGGAGCGCGCCGACCTGCGCGCCTTCATCGAAGCCCGCGCAGAAGCGGGTGCGCCGGTTGCGCGCGACGGCCAGGGAGCGCTCTGGCGCGAGGATGCGACCAATGCGGACACCGACCATCTGCGCAATTACGTGCGCCATGCGATCGTGCCGGCTGCGCGCGAGAAAAACCCGCGATTGACAGAAACGCTCGTGCGCACGATGAATCTGATCGCGGATGAAGACGACCTGCTTCAAGCGGTTGCGGAAAGAGAGGTCGACGAACTGGTTAGCTGGATCGAGCCCGACGAGGCGCGCCTGGGCGACTTTTCCGCAGGCTGCGTGCTTGCGTCGAGAATCGCGTTCGAAGATGTGGCGATTTATCGCCGCGTATGCTTTGCCGTGCTCGGGCTGATGCTCGGCGACGATGCCCGCGTTGAGGCGGCGTCGGTTGAAGCTGTGCTGGCCGCATGCGACGGGGGCAGGCTGCAATCGGGATACGTCGCCAACATCCAGGGCGACCTTGCGGTTTCGGCCAACAAGCGGGGCGTGCGCATCGAGCCGATGGCCGCATTCCGTGCGCGTAGGAAGCGGAAGTAGTGCGCCCGTGGGCGATTCGCCCGCACGTTTCCGATTGCCCTTGACGCTGGTTGGGCGTACAATGCCAACTCATGGAAACCTCTGAAGAACAACAACCTCAATCCGAACCCATGCACTTCGACATCGTGCTCGCGAGCGCTTCGCCGCGCAGGCGCCAGCTTCTTGAGGAAGCGGGCGTTACGTTTGCCGTGATCGAAGGCGATGTCGACGAAACGCTTGAGCCCGAACTGCTCGCTCAGCCCGAGGAAGCCGCCAAGAAACTCGCGGAACGCAAGGCGGGCGCCGCCGTGCAGTACGTGCTCGGCACGGATTACCGCGGCATGATGCTTGTGATCGGCGCCGATACCATGGTGGTGAATGCGGGCGAAATCTACGGCAAGCCGAAAAACGTCGACGACGGCAAGCGGATGCTGCGCGCCCTTTCGGGCCGCACGCATGAAGTGCACACGGCCGTTTCCGTGTGGCTTGTGAGCGCCGCTTCCGAAGAGGATGTGTCGCTGGGGTTCAGGTCGTTCGTGGACACCACGCGCGTTACGTTCAAGGATCTTTCCGAAGACGACATCGTCGAGTATCTGCGCAAGGGCGAATCGTTCGACAAGGCCGGCGCATACGGCATTCAGGGCGAGGGCGCCAATTTGGTGCAGGGCATCGAAGGCTCGCTTGATACGGTGATCGGCCTGCCTGTGGAGCGCTTGCTGCGAGAATTCCCCGAGATTGCAGGCTAGTCTGCGCGTTTGGCGACGCCGTTAGCGCGCGAGCGGCGGATAGATGTCGTAGCGAATCGTTTTCCCCGCAATGCTGGATGCGGGCTTCGCGTCTGTGAGCGTCGGGGCTTTGACCGCCCGTTTCACCACGACTTTCTTGGCGGCGATGGCGCGCGCGGCATTCAGCAGTTCAACGCCTTCGGTGCAGGGGCTCTCGAGCGCACGGATCAGCTGCAGCTTCTTGTTCGTGAGCGCGCTTTTGCGCTTGGCGGGAAACATCGGGTCTAAAAACACAACGTCGACGGTTTGGTCTTGAGCGGCCGCGCTGTTCATGTAGGCGATCGAGTCGGCTTCCGCAAGCGTCATGCGCGCTGCAATGTGGGCGGTGCGCTCATCGGCACGCGCCCGGTCGAGCGCATCGGCGAGCAAGGCGGCGATCATCGGGTCGCGCTCGCACATCACGACGGAGAAGCCCGCGGCGGCCAGCACGAAGGAATCTTCGCCTAGGCCGGCGGTGGCGTCGATCGCGGTCGGCGGCGTGTTCGCGCCCTTCACCTTGCACGCTTTGACCAGCAGCTCTGATGATATGCGCGCAGGGGCAACACGGCTTGCCAAGCTGGAGAAATCGCCGCGCAGGCGCACGTCGCCCGCCACAAGGTAGAGGCCGTCGGCGCACCGTTCAAGATGCGGGGAGTTGCTTTCAGGCGATGCGGCGGTTGTCGATGCGGTTTTCGTCACGGCTTTCCGTTCTCGTAGGGCGCGTATGCGCAGAGTACGCGGTGCGCTTTGCATGGTAATCGTTTTGCGCGCTTTGCGCCATGCCGTGTAAATATCGTGGCTGTTGGCGCTAACGTTGCCTACTTGTGAAGTTGTACGCCAAGGTCAATGATAAAATTATGCGGTTAATGCACGAAAACGACCGATAAGGATGCTCACGTGATTGAAGACATCGAAGAGGTTTTGTATTCGCAGGAAGCTCTTGCCCAGCGCGTTTCCGAGTTGGGCGCGGCGATAACCGATCATTACAAGCAAGCGGTTGATGACGGCGAAGAGGTCGTGGCGGTATGCGTGTTGCGCGGCGCCACCATTTTCGCGGCGGACTTGGTGCGCGCCATCGACTTGCCGGTTGTGATGGATTTTATGGCCGTTAGCTCGTATGGCAGCGCGGCGAAAAGCTCGGGCGAAATCGCCATCCAGAAGGACTTGGTCGAATCCATCGAAGGCAAGCACGTGCTGATCATCGAGGACATCATCGACACGGGCCTCACGCTCGCGCACTTGGTGGCTTTGCTTGAAACGCGCAACCCGGCTTCGGTGCACGTGGTCGCTTTGATGCGCAAGGACTTGCCCGGCCAGCCCGAACTCCCGTTGCTGGGGGAAGGCTTCCCGTGCCCCGACGCTTTCGTCGTGGGTTACGGCCTCGATTACGCCGAGCATTATCGGAACTTGCCCTACATCGGCGTTTTGAAGCCGGAAATCTACAGTTAGCACCAACGCCGTTTGACGACGGCGCATCAGATACGACGCACGCATATGCGCATACGGAAAGACGCAAAGGAAACACAGGTTAATGGCAGAAAATAAGTCACCGCAGTTCAACGACAGGAATTCGCGCGTCACGGTTATCACCGTGATCATTTTGCTGATAGTCGCGCTCATCGTGGGCCAGCAGATTCTGAACGCCAGCAATTCCAGCTCGAACACGCAAACCGACACGCTCATCACGTCGGAATTCATCAAGGCCGTCGAACAGGACAGGGTTGAATCGGTTGTGTACGACGCCGGTTCGTACACGGTTACTGGTTCGTATTACCCGGCCGTGACCGCCGGTTCAACTGCGGCGACGTCGTTCAACAAGGCATTCGCGGCCATGAACGCGGGCCTGCTTTCGTTCAAGGATAGCGCCTCGTCGCAGATGCCGGGCGTCGCCACGCAGGATGTCGACGTGAAAACGTTGGGCACGGTGCGCAACTACACGTCCACCTATGTCGGCCAGGATTCGCTGATCAACCTGCTGAAAGATCATCCGCAGGTCACCTACGAAGTGCGCCTGCCTTCCGGCTGGACCGATATCCTGTACACCTTCCTGCCCGTCGTCATCTTTGCGGCGCTGCTCATCTTCTTCTTCACGCAGATGCAGAAGACCACCAGCTCGCAGATGGGCTTTGGCAAAACCAAGGCGAAGAAGGCCCACGAGGAACGCCCCGATGTCAAGTTCTCCGACGTGGCGGGCGTTGACGAGGCCGTTGAGGAAATCAGCGAGATCAAGGACTTCCTGTCGAATCCCGCGAAATACCAGGCGTTGGGCGCGAAGATCCCGCGCGGCTGCCTGCTCGTGGGCCCTCCGGGCACGGGCAAAACGCTGCTTGCGCGCGCGGTTGCCGGTGAGGCGGGCGTGCCGTTCTTCAGCATTTCCGGTTCCGACTTCGTGGAGATGTTCGTGGGCGTGGGCGCCTCGCGTGTGCGCGACTTGTTCGCCCAGGCCAAGGAAGCGTCGCCCGCCATCATCTTCATCGACGAGATCGATGCCGTGGGTCGTCAGCGCGGTGCCGGCTTAGGCGGCGGCCATGACGAACGCGAGCAAACGCTCAACCAGCTGCTGGTGGAAATGGACGGCTTCGACAAGAACGATTCCGTCGTGCTCATCGCCGCCACCAACCGTCAGGACATTCTTGATCCGGCCTTGCTGCGCCCCGGTCGTTTCGACCGTCAGATCGTGGTGGACACGCCCGACGTTGGCGGCCGCGAGAAGATCCTTGCCGTGCATGCGAAGGACAAGCCGCTGGGAAGCGATGTCGATCTGAAGAAGATCGCGCAGCTCACCCCGGGCTTCACGGGCGCCGATCTTATGAACCTGATGAACGAGAGCGCCCTTCTCACGGCGCGCCGCGGCAAGAAGATCATCACCATGCGCGAAGTGACCGAATCGATGGAGCGCGTGATCGCCGGTCCGCAGAAGAAGGGCCGCGTGCTCGACGACGACACCAAGAAGACCATCGCCTATCACGAGAGCGGCCATGCGCTGGTTGGCCATACGCTTCCGCATGCCGATCCGGTTCACAAGATTTCGATCATCGCCCGCGGTCGCGCGCTCGGCTACACGCTGTCTATTCCCGATGAGGATAAGTTCTTGAACTCGCGCAACGAAATCCGCGACGAACTGGCCGTGCTCATGGGCGGTCGCGTGGCGGAGGAAATCTTCTGCGACGATATCACCACCGGCGCTTCGAACGACTTGGAACGCGCGACGAAGATGGCCCGCGCCGCTGTGACGCAGTACGCCATGAGCCCGAACCTGGGCCCGCAGGTGTTCGGCGAACCCAATCACGAGGTGTTCCTGGGCCGCGATTACGGCAACTCGAAGGATTATTCCGAGGAAACGGCGCGCCGTATCGACGAAGAAGTTGCCCGCATCATGACGGAAGCGCACGACCGCGCCTACCAGGTTCTGACGGAGAACATGGATCAGATGCATCTGATGGCAAGCGTGCTGCTTGAGCGCGAAACGGTCGACGGTGAAGCGTGCCAGGCTCTGCTTGATAACAAGTGGGACGAATACCTTGCGCACGAGGATGAAATCATCGCTCGCCATGAACGCGAGGAAGCGGAGGCGCGCGCACGCGATGCTCGTTTGGCCGATCCGAACTGGCGCGGTGAAGACGCCGATGCCGTTGCGCAGAAGTTCGATGCGCAGGCGGAGGCCGCTCGCGCGCTTGAGAGCGACCCGAATGCGGGCAAGGCGGATGCGGTTGCCGGTGCGCCCGAGCCGCCCGCTGCGGTTGCGAGCGCGCCCGAGGTTGACGTTGCGCCCGCCGCTGCCGACGCGCCCGATTCCCCAGCCGATCCTAAGGATGGTGCCCAGTAATGTGGCAATGTAGCACATTCGAATTCGACCCCAGAATGCCCATTGTGATGGGCATTCTGAACGTTACGCCCGACTCGTTTTCCGATGGCGGCGCGTATGCCAAGACCGACGAAGCCGTTGCGGCCGCTCTCGCGATGGTCGACCAAGGTGCGGCTATTATCGACGTGGGCGGCGAATCGACGCGCCCCGGTTGTACGGAGGTTTCTGCCGACGAAGAGCTTTCCCGCGTGATCGATGTCGTGTCCGCCCTTGCCGCAAAGGGCGTGTGCGTGAGCATCGATACGCGCCATGCCGCGGTCGCTGCTGCGGCGGTTGAGGCGGGCGCAGCCGTCATCAACGACGTGACGGGCTTTTCCGACCCCGCTATGGTGCAGGTGGCGCTTTCATGCGACGCCGGCTTGGTGGTGGTTCATACGCGCGGCGATATCGGCGCCGATGCGGACGGCTTCGAATACACTGACGTGGTGGCCGAGGTCGCCGCGTTTTTGAAGGAACGTGCGGAAAGTCTTGAGCAGGCGGGCGTCGACCATGCGCGCATCTGCGTTGATCCGGGTCCCGGCTTTGGCAAGAGCGCGCGCCAGACGCTTGAGCTGGTGCGCAACTTCCACGAGTTCGTGCGCTTGGGCTATCCGGTGATCGCGGCGCTTTCCCGCAAGAGCTATATCGGATACGCCTACGGCATCGAAAACCCGGCCGACCGCGACCGCGTTTCCGCTGCGGAAGCGCTTATGGCGTGCGAGCTCGGCGCGAGCGTGGTGCGCGCCCATAATGTGGAAATGACCGTGCAGGCCGTGGCCGATCTGCGCCCGCTCGTGGTTATCGGCATGGGCTGCAACGTGGCCCTTGTCGCCAATGAGGGCGAGGAAACCGAAGGCAAGATCGCCATGCTGCAGCAGGCCATCAGCGGCCTGTGCTCGGTGCCCGATTCGCAGATCATCGACATCTCGAGCTTTTACGAAAGCGAGCCCGCGTACTACGAAGATCAGGACACGTTCATCAACGCCGTCATGTTCATGCGCACGGGTGTGCCGCCGAAGGAGCTGCTGGAATATCTTCATGCGATCGAGAACAGCTTGGGCCGCGTGCGCGAAATCGAAAACGGGCCGCGCACCTGCGATTTGGACATTGTCGATTATCAGCTGTATGTGATCGACAACGACATCCTCACGCTGCCGCATCCGCGCGCGCTCGAGCGCGATTTCGTGGTGAAGCCGCTCATGGAGCTGAACCCGGGCTTCGTGTTCGCCGATGGAACGCCGGTGTCTGCCGACGGTGTGACCGTGGGCCATGCTACCAAGCTATAGGGCGGGCTTTGCGCGATGCTGTCGTTTCGCCTGACAACGCTTGAAAGCGTTGATTCCACAAATGCGCAGGTAAAGGCCCTTATTGAGGCGCAGGAGCCCGAGGGGTGCGTTGTGCGCGCGTTCGAGCAGACGGGCGGATACGGGCGTCAAGGGCGCGCTTGGGCGAGCCCGTTCGGCGGCATGTATCAGTCGATTCTGTTGCGCCCGCAGGTGGCGCTCGCGCAAGTCCCCACGATCACGCTGGTTGCGGGCCTTGCCGTGCGCGCGGCGCTGGTCGGGCTGTGCCCCGATGCCGAAAGCGCCGCCATTCAGGTGAAATGGCCCAACGACATCCTGTGCGCTCAGGGAAAGCTGTGCGGCATTTCCGCCGAAATGCATAAGGGCGCGCTGTGCGTGGGGGTTGGCGTGAACGTGTTCGCGCCCGCGGATGACCCGTGCGTGACCGGTGGAAACACGCCCGCTTACTTCGCCGACCTCGCTGGTTGGGATGCGGCGGACACGCGTGACCAGCGCGCGCACATCAATGCCGTGGGCGATGCGATACTCGACCAGCTGGCGCGGTGCTACGACGAATGGAACCGCTGCGGCATCGAGGCGTTTTTGGACGAATATCGCGCTTCGATGGCCTTGCTTGGCAGCGGCGTGCGCATGGTCGATCAGGCCGGCGGGCTTATCGCGCAAGGCACGGTGACGGGGGTGGACGAGATGGGGCGCTTGGTGCTTGTCACCGCCGATGGCGCCGTCGCGATTTCGTCCGGCGAGGCGCATATCGCCAAGGAATAGCGCTCGCGTGAGCGAAGTGTTCCGTTTTTGTGCATGTGCCGCGCGTCGCGTGCGGCGGCGCTAGAATACAGCACGTTCCCTAACGAGAAGAAGAAGCATATGACTGACGAAGCGACGGCGAAGCCGGCCAATACAGGCGCGGCTCCTGATGACAAAATCAACCGATTGGGGTCGGGCTCGATCCCCAAGCTGCTTACCGAATTCGCCGTGCCCGCGATCACGGGCACGCTCGTGAATGCTGCCTACAACATTATCGATGCGCTGTTCTTGGGCCGCGCCATGGGCGAGATCGGCCTTTCGGCCACGCAGGTGGCCACGCCTATCATGACGGTGTTTCTGGCCATTGCCATGATGGTCGGCGCGGGCGGCAATGCGTTTTGCGCCCTCAAGCTGGGCGAAGGCGATAAGGAAACTGCGGAACGGTCGCTTGGCAACACCGTCACACTTTCGATCATCATCTGGGTGGTCGTGGCCGTGCTCGCCGCGATTCCCTGGACGCTCGATGCGCTGCTCACCATTTCAAGCGCAACCGATGACGTGCGTTCGTATGCCGCCACGTTCGTGCGCATCATCAGCTTCGGCTACATTTTCCAATGCATCGGCTTTGGCGTGAACAACTTCATCCGCACGGCGGGTGCTCCCAATCGCGCGCTGCTCACCATGGTGACGGGTGCGGTGGTATGCGTTGTGTTCAATTATCTGTTCGTGATGGTGCTCGGCTGGGGTGTGGCCGGCAGCGCTTTGGCAACGCTGGTGGGGCAGTGCGCATCGTGCTGCTCGGTTCTGTGGTACTTCCTGGTCACCAAGAACACGCCGCTCAAGCTGCGCGCTGCGTTCATGCGCCCTAAAGGCTTCATCATCCGCATCATTTTCGTGCTGGGTCTTGCGAGCTTCTGCGTGCAGGCGGGCGCGGCGGTTTTGAGCTTCGTGACCAATTTCCTGCTGGTGAAATACGGCGACATGTCCGTCATCGGCGGCGATAACGCCCTGGCGTCGATCGGCTTGGTGCAGCGCGTGGCCATGTTCACGGTTATGCCGCTTGTGGGCACCTCGATTGCGGCGCAGCCGATTCTCGGGTTCAATTACGGCGCGAAGCTGTTCGGACGCGTGCGCAAAACGCTTCTGTGCGGCGTGCTGATGGCGACGTCGATCGCCATTCTGATGTGGGCTATCGTGCACATCTGGCCGTCGCAGATCGTGAACGTGTTCGGCATCACCGATCCCGATCTGGTGGACTTCACCATCTTCGCGCTTCAGGTGCAGCTGATGCTCTTGCCGGTCGTGGGCTTCCAGATCGTGGGCGCCAATTATTTCCAGGCAACGGGGCAGCCGGTGAAGTCGATCATCTTGTCGCTTTCGCGCCAGGTGCTGTTCCTGCTGCCGCTCATGTTCTTCCTGCCCGAATGGCTTCCCACGTGGACCGCGTTCACCGGGCTCGATGCGCTCTATATCGCCACGCCTGTGGCCGATGCGCTCGCCATCATTCTGACGGCCGTGTTCGTGTGTATCGAGCTTGTTAACCTTGGCAAGAAAGCCGCATAGCTTTGCTATAGTGGGGCGAAACCGATCGACCGAAAGGAATCTCATGGCTCAGAAGACCGCGCTCGCTTCAACCGCTTCGCGCACGCGCTCCATTGCATTCACCGCGCTTGCTGTGGCCATCATCGCCGTATCGGCGTGGATCACGGTTCCCATCGGCCCGATTCCGTTCACGCTGCAGATGTTCGCTATCACGTTCGCCATCATCGTGCTCGCGCCGAATCAGGCGATTTCCGCGATAGCCGTGTACTTGGTTTTGGGCGCCATCGGCGTTCCGGTGTTTTCGGGCATGCGCGGCGGCTTCGGCGTGCTGGTGGGTCCGACCGGCGGCTTTTTGTGGGGATACCTGCTCGGCGTCGCCGTGGCTGTGGGCCTGCTTATGCTGTTCCGCAAGCGCGGCATCGATAACTTCGGCACCTGCGTTGTTGCGGGCATCGTGTTCACCGCGATTTCTTACGCCTGCGGCTGGCTGCAGTACATGGGCGTTGCGGGCGTTGGCCCGGTGGAATCGTTCGCCGTCACCGTCGCACCCTTCGTGGTGGTCGACCTGATCAAGATCGTGTGCGCAACTGGTGTGGCCCGTGCTGTGGTGATGGCCGTTCCTGCGCTGCGTGCGCGCAAGGCCAACTAAGAAGGCTCGGATTGGGTCGCGCGCTGCGGCCGCGGGTCAAGCGCGGTTAAACCGACTAGGCGGATTCGTCAACCGAGGGGATGGCCATGATGAAGCAGGCGCCGCCCTCGGGCAGATTCAGCGCTTCAACAGCGCCATCGTGCGCTTCCACAATCGATTTCACGATAGCCAAGCCCAAGCCCGTGCCGCCGGTGTTGCGGGCGCGCGAGCTGTCGGTGCGATAGAAGCGGCCGAACAGCAGCTTCGGGTCGATGTCGCCGAAGCCGCAGCCGTCGTCTTTCACCATCACAACGGAATTCCCGCGCAATCCGCAGAGCTCGATGGTGATGTGCCCGCCCGGCTCGATGAAGCGCGTGGCGTTGGCGACCAGGTTGGTGAGCGCCTGCTTGAGCTTGTCGGCATCGCCTAACACGTCGGGCGCTTCGCCCACGATGGCAACGTTGGCTTCGCTGTCGGCGATGATGGGGCCCAGCGCGTCGATCACTTCTTGGGCCACATCGCGCAGGTTGATGCGGCGCAGTTCGTAATGGGCTTCGCTGTCTTCGATGCGCTGCAGCGTGAGCAAGTCGTTGACCAGGCGCGATAAGCGCTCGCTTTCCGAGATGATGATATGGGTGAACTTCTCGTGCAGCGAAGGCGGCAAATCGGGGTCTTCGAGCATTTCCGCATTGCCGCGGATGGCCGTGAGCGGCGTGCGCAGCTCGTGGGCGACATCGCTCACGAATTCGGTTTGGCGCTTGTCGCGGCGGGACAGGTCGGATTGCTGCGAGCTGGATTTTTTCACGAGCGAATCGAGCGTCGCCGCGATTTCGTCGGCTTCGCGTAAGCGCCCGTCGGCGTCGAACGTTACGTTCTGCCCCTGCTTCAGCGCGCGGGTCTTGCGCACCAGCAGCGTGACCGGCTCTGCCAAAAAGTGGCCGATGAGCAGGCTGAGCAAGAACACCACCAGCACCACGGGCGCCAGAAGCGCGATCGAGAACCATGGCGCATCGAACGCGAAAATGCACACGACGATAACGATCGCGCTCGCCATCAGGGCGAGCAGCGTCGAAAGCAGGGCGAAGTATGTTTGAAGGCGCTTTATTGCTTGAACCTATAGCCGTAACCGCGCACCGTTTCCACCAAGCCCGGATCGTATCCGGCCTGCTCGATCTTGTCGCGCAGGCGCTTGATATGCGTGTCGACGGTCTTCGTTTCCGTTAGATATTCCCAGCCCCAGGCGCTGCGCAGCAAGTCTTCGCGCGAAACCACCGTGCCGGCGTTCTTCATAAGGCTTGCGAGCAGCTCGAACTCGCGCGGGGTAAGGTCGAGCGGGCCGGCATCGCCGGTGGCCGTGTGGGCGGATTCGTTCAAGGTGATGCCGCCAGCCGTCACCGTTTTGTTCGCGGTGGGGAAGTCTCCGCCCGATCCGCGGCGCAGAAGCGCATGCACGCGGGCGATGAGCTCGCGCACGCCGAACGGCTTGGCCAGGTAATCATCGCCGCCGAGTTCGAGACCCACTACCTTGTCGAGCTCGGTGTCGCGCGCGGAAAGGAACAGCACTGGCGCGGAGGAAATCGATCGGATGCGGCGGCACAGCTCGTACCCGTCCATGCCGGGGAGCATGATGTCCAACACGAACAGGTCGTAGGCGTTTTCCTTGGCCATGGCCAGGGCATCTTCGCCGTTGTCCACGACATCGGTGTCGTAGCCTTCCTTCCGCAATGCATAGCCGACGAATTCGGTGATCGACGATTCATCGTCTACCACGAGGATGCGTTTGGGGGTATCGGTCATAATCGCTCCTTTGCAAGGTGTGTGCTCGCGCAATGAAACCGTGCTCACTGATATAATAACTGCGCTTTCACTATATAGCCGCGTAACTTTTACAGAAGGGGCTGTTGGGAATATGTTACTTGCAATCGACGTAGGCAACACGCAAACCGTGATCGGCACGTATGTGGGCAGCGCGCTTTCGAACACGTGGCGCATTGCTACCAACAAAGCTCACACGGCCGACGAGATTCGCTTGAAAATCGCTTCGCTTTTGGAACAGGCGAACATCGAAGCCGCGGAAATCGATGGCGTGGCGCTCGCATCGGTGGTGCCGGCGCTTTCTGAAGCGTGGAAAGCCGCAATCGATCGTGCGTTTCAGGTTGAACCGGTTCTGTGTTCGGCGCGCACGGCGGGCGATCTGTTCAAAACGAGTTATCCCAATCCCGCCGAAATCGGGTCCGACCGCATTGCGGATTCCGTTGCCGCGGTGGCGTTGTACGGAGCGCCGGTGGTGGTGGTCGATTTCGGCACCGCCACGAATATCGAGGTGGTTGACGCGCAAGGCAACTTCATGGGCGGCATCATCGCGCCCGGTTTCAACGCTTCGGCGGATGCCCTGGTTTCGCGCGCGACCAAGCTGCCCGCGGTTGACTTGGTGGAGCCTGTGCACGCCATCGGCCGCTCGACGGTGGAAGCCATGCAATCGGGCATCGTGTACGGCGAAGCGGACCGCATCGACGGTCTGGTGCGCCGCGTGTTCGACCAGCTGGGATACACGGCTCCGGTGGTCGCGACCGGTGGGCTTGCGACGACCATCGCCCCGCTTGCGAAAACGGTGACCGAAATCAATCCAGATTTGACACTTGAGGGATTGCGTCTCATATTCGAGGCCCAAACTTCAGTAGAATAGCTGTCAGTAGATCAGGGCACGCGCCCTTACATTTCTAAAGACGAGAGAGGATGGTTCATGCTTACCGATATCGAGATTGCCCAGGCCGCAACGCCGCTTCCCATCACCGAGATCGCCGCGAAGGCGGGCGTTCCGGAAAAGTATCTGGAAATGTACGGCAACACCAAGGCCAAGGTGGACTACAACCTGCTGCGCGATGAAGAACATACACCGGGCAAGCTTATCCTGGTTACGGCTATCAACCCCACGCCTGCGGGCGAGGGCAAGACCACCACGACGGTCGGTTTGGCCGATGGCATGTCCAAGATCGGCAAGAACGTCGTTGTTGCCCTGCGCGAGCCTTCGCTCGGCCCCGTGTTCGGCATCAAGGGCGGCGCTGCCGGCGGCGGTTATGCGCAAGTTATCCCGATGGAGGACATCAACCTGCACTTCACGGGCGACTTCCACGCCATTGGCGCGGCGAACAACCTGCTTGCGGCTATGCTCGATGCCCATATTCACAACGGTAACGCGCTCAACATCGACCCGCGCCGCATCACGTGGAAGCGCTGCGTCGACATGAACGATCGCCAGCTGCGCTACGTGGTCGACGGCTTGGGCGGCAAGGCCAACGGCGTTCCGCGCGAGGACGGCTTCGACATCACCGTGGCGTCCGAAATCATGGCCATCTTCTGCTTGGCTACTTCGATCACTGACCTGAAGGAACGTTTGAGCCGCATCGTTGTGGGTTACACGTACGATGACAAGCCTGTGACCGCGGGTGATTTGCAGGCGCAGGGCGCTATGGCGGCGCTTCTGAAGGACGCCTTGAAGCCCAATTTGGTGCAGACCCTCGAGGGCACGCCCGCGTTCGTGCACGGCGGCCCGTTCGCGAACATCGCGCACGGCTGCAATTCGGTTATGGCCACGCGCATGGCGATGGCGCTGGGCGATTACGCCATCACCGAGGCCGGCTTCGGCGCCGACCTGGGCGCTCAGAAGTTCCTGGACATCAAGTGCCGCCTGACGGGCTTGAAGCCCGATGCCGTGGTGATCGTTGCCACCGCCCGCGCGCTGAAGAAGAACGGCGGCGTTGCGAATGCCGACCTGAACGATGAAAACCTTGAGGCGCTCGAGCGCGGCCTGCCCAACTTGCTGCAGCATGTGGAAAACATCACCCAGGTGTACAAGCTGCCGGCCGTTGTGGCGATCAACCAGTTCCCCACCGACACGGAAGCGGAGCTCGCATTGATCGAGCGCAAGTGCAACGAGCTGGGCGTGAATGTGTGCCTGTCGCAGGTGTGGGCCAAGGGCGGCGAAGGCGGCATCGACCTTGCCAACGAGGTTGTGCGTCTGTGCGAGCAGCCGAACGACTTCACTTTCAGCTATGAAACGGGCGCATCTATCAAGGATGCCATCACGGCTATCGCCACCAAGATCTACCATGCTGACGGCGTGAACTTCACTGCCGATGCGGAAAAGGACATCAAGCTTCTGACCGCGAACGGCTTCGACGGTCTGCCCATCTGCATCGCCAAGACGCAGTACAGCTTCAGCGACGATGCGACCAAGATGGGCGCTCCGCGCGACTTCACCATCACCGTGCGCAAGGTGAAGATTTCCGCTGGCGCCGGCTTCATTGTTGCCTTGACCGGCGACATCATGACCATGCCCGGTTTGGGCAAGACCCCGGCCGCTCTGCGCATCGACGTGGACGAGACCGGCAAAATCACGGGCCTGTTCTAATATGGACCGCGTGTTTGTAGACGCATTGGCTAGCAGCGCTTCCGCTCCCGGCGGGGGCGCTGCCTGCGCGTATGCGGGCGTTTTCGCCACCTGCTTGGCCTCGATGGTCGCAAACCTCACTGTGGGGCGCGAAAAATACGCCGCCGTGGAAAGCGATATGACGGCGCGTTTGGATGATCTTGCCGGGCTGCGAGCGCGCTTGGAAGAGCTCGTTGATGACGACGAGGCCGCATTTTCCGCGGTGTCGCAGGCGTATGGTATGCCGCGCGCGACTGATGAGGAAAAAGCCGCCCGCACCGACGCCATTCAGCAGGCGCTGTATTTCGCCTGCGAGGTGCCGTTGGAAGTGGTCCAGATTTCTGCCCAGGTGGCGGAAATCGCGCGTTTCATGGCGCTGTCCGGCAACAAAAACGTGCTCGCCGATGCGGGCGCCTGCGCAAGCCTTGCGCGCGCGGCCGGTCAAGGGGCGAGTTTGATGGTGCTCGTGAACGTGCGCTCGATGCGCGATGCGGATCGGGCCGCTGCCTACGAAACCGACATGACGCAAGCGCTTGACGCGCTTAACGCGCTGGCCGATGAGGTGGAAGCGTACGCGACCGATCATGTGGGCCGCAAGTAGGGCCTGGTTGTAGCTGTTCGAAGGAGTGAAGATGGCCGATTTGCTGCTGGGAAAACCTGTCGCCGATGCGCTGGTGGAAAAGATTCGCACCGGGGCCGACTTGCTGGCCTCGCGCGGTCCGCGTCCGCGTTTGGCCGTGCTTCGCGTGGGCGATCGCCCCGATGACATTTCGTACGAGCGCGGCTTGTTCAAGCGCGCTGAAGCGTGCGGCGTCGAGGTTGCGAGCTTCACGTTCGCGCAGGATGCGACCGAAAACGACATGGCTCAGGTGATCGAGCGCATCAACGCCGACAACGCCTTCCATGGGTGTCTGATGTTTCGCCCACTGCCTAAGACGATGGACGAGGAATTTCTTTCGAATCTGCTTGTTCCCACCAAGGACGTCGACGGCATGACGCGCAACTCGCTCGCCATGTTGATGGAAGGCCGCGGGGCGGGCTTTGCCCCGTGCACGGCAGCCGCGGTGCTCGAGATCTGCGACTTCTACAACGTGCCGCTCGAAGGTGCAAAGGTGTGCGTGGTGGGGCGCAGCTTGGTTATCGGCAAGCCGGTCGCGCAGCTGCTGCTCGCGCGCAACGCCACGGTTACGCAGTGCCATTCGCGCACGGTAGATGTTCCCGGTGCCATGCGCGCGGCTGACGTGGTGGTTGTGGCCACCGGACGCGCAAAGGCGTACGGCGCGGACTGCTTCCGCGAAGGTCAGGTGGTTATCGATGTGGGCATCAATGTTGACGCCGAGGGCAAGCTGTGCGGCGATGTGGATTTCGATGCCGTCGAGCCGATCGTTTCCGCCATCACGCCGGTTCCGCGCGGCGTTGGGTCGGTGACCACGAGCGTGCTGATGAAGCACGTGGTGGAGCGCGCCGCTACGCTCGAGAAATTGGCGCAAGACTAAGGGCGGCGTGAGCGCCTGAGACGGCATGACGGATTTTCTGGTACAAATTGATAGGACAATTGCTCCCGAGGGCACGAAGGCATGCGCTGCGGTGCTTGCCGATTATGTGCGCCCGGGCGATGTGCTCGTGCTCGAGGGTGATTTGGGTGCGGGAAAAACCCAGTTCACGCAAGGGCTGGCGGCAGGTTTGGGCATAACGGATGCCGTCTGCAGCCCCACGTTCAACATTCTGCTGGAATATCCTGACGGGCGCGTTCCGCTGTACCACTTCGACTTGTACCGGCTGGAATCGGCCGACGAGCTTGAGGATATCGGCTTTTTTGAAACGGTTGAGGGCGACGGCGTGTCCGTGATCGAATGGGGAAGCGCCTGGGCCGATCTTTTGCCCGGCGACTACGTGAAGATCGCCATCGACAAGGATGCTGACAATGAAAACGCGCGCACGATTTCAGCTGAGGCGCACGGCGCTGGGGCGCAGGAGTTGGTTGAGCGCTGGGCGAAAGCGGCCGAAGGCGCGGCGTGCGCCGACGTGGATGCTGGATCGGGGGCCGAGTGATGGGCGATTGCGTGCAAACCGATGCGCGTTTCGCGCTCGCGTTCGACACGGCCAACGAGGTTATCGCGTGCGGCGTGGGCGAGCTCGATGCGCACGCGCAGACGGTGCGGCTGATCGCGCAGTTGCGCGTGGATGCGCATCGGTCGTCGAACACGCAGCTTCTGGCGCGCATCGATGACGTGCTTGAGCAGGCGGGTGTTCTGAAAACCCAGATCGCCTGCGTTGCGGTGGGGCGCGGCCCCGGATCGTTTACCGGCGTGCGCATTTGCATGGCCACGGCGAAGGGCATGGCGCAGTCGCTGGGCGTGGGCTTGGTGGGTGTGTCGACGCTCGACGCCATTGCGTGGAGCGTGCAGCTTGCGGGCAACCGCGGACAGCTATGCGTGGTGGCGGATGCTATGCGCAAGGAAGTGTATCCGGTGCGCTATCGCCTGACCGATGAGGGCGTGATGCGGCTCGAAGCCGACCGTGTGGTAAAGGCTGCGCAGGCGGCAGAAGAGCTGGCCGGATCGGGCGATTCTATGCTGATCGCGGGCGATGCGCTGGTGAAGTATGCCGACTTGTTCGCCGATTGCGGGTGCTTCGCAGACGAAGCGCTGTGGCCGGTGAGCGGCGTGGGGCTTCTCGCCGCCTTGCAGGCTGCTTGGCGAGCGAACGAGGCGGATCCGTTCGATGTAACGCGCCATAATCCGGCATTTGCGCTGCCCGTGTACACACGGCTTTCCGATGCGGAGGAAAACGAGCGCGCCCGCCTTGCGAAAAACGATGAGAAAGACCTGGTCACCGGTGTGCAGGGGTCGCGCGCGACCATGCATAAGGCGGCCGTTCTCGTGTCTCCCGCAAACGATGCGGGCATAACGTATCGCCCGCTCGACGAGGCCAGCTGCGACGTGGTTGCGGCGCTCGAAGCGCGCGTGATGCCCGCTGGCGCTTGGAGCGCGCATATGATCGCCGACGAGCTTCCGCAGAAAACGCGCACGTGGTGGGCGGCATTTGCGCCTGCGGATGACGGCGCGGACGATGCGGGGGCTGCGGGCGCGGAACGCCTGGTCGGATATGCTGGCGGTATGGTGTGCGGCGACGACCTTGAGATTCTGCGCGTGGGCACCGATCCGGATTGGCGTCGGCGCGGCATTGCGCGCGAGCTGCTCTCGCGCGTTGCGAGCGATGCGCGCGATCTGGGAGCATCGCGCTGCTTGCTCGAAGTGCGTGCGGGCAACACGGGCGCGCAGGCGCTGTATCGGGCGCTTGGCCTGGTCGAGAGCGGCATGCGCCCGCGTTACTATTCCGACGGCGAGGACGCCCAGCTCATGGAAGGCCCGCTTCCCATCGCCGCGCACGATGTGGGCGGCATGGAGCTTTCCGAGCATGACGAAAACGAATCGGCCCCGCTTGAAGTGGTGCGTCCGCTCATTTTGGCGATCGAAAGCTCGTGCGACGAAACGGCCGCGGCCATCGTGGACGGTGCGGGCAACCTGGTGGCGGATGTGGTGGCAAGCCAGATCGACTTCCATGCGCGCTTCGGCGGCGTGGTGCCCGAGATTGCGAGCCGCAAGCACATCGAAGCGATTTGCGGCGTGTGCGACGAAGCTTTCGACGTGGCGGCATCTCACTTGGGATTGACCCGCCTGACCTGGGAAGATCTTGACGCAGTTGGCGTGACGTATGCTCCCGGCTTGGTGGGCGCGCTCGTGGTGGGCGTGGCTTTCGCCAAGGGCGCTGCATGGGCGCACGACTTGCCGCTTATCGGCGTGAACCATTTGGAAGGTCACCTGTTCGCCAACAAGATCGGTGCGCCGGATATCGAGCCGCCGATGGTGGCGTCGCTCGTGTCGGGCGGCAACACGATGCTCGTGCATGTGCGCGATTGGGGCGACTACGAAACGCTGGGGACTACCATCGACGACGCGGTGGGCGAAGCGTTCGACAAGGTGGCGAAGGCGCTTGGCCTGGGATATCCCGGAGGTCCCGCCGTTTCGCGCTACGGCGCCGAGGGCGATCCGCGCGCAATCGCGTTCCCTCGCGCCATGATGCACTCGGGCGACCTGCGCTTTTCGCTTTCCGGCCTGAAGACGGCCGTGGTCACGTATATCAACGGCGAGCGGGAAGCGGGCAGGCCGCTGAACTTGCCCGATATCTGCGCGAGCTTCGAAGCCGCGGTGGTCGACGTTCAGGTGTCGAAGGCGGCGCGCGCGCTCGAACAAACCGGTGCGCGCACGTTCTGTCTAGGCGGCGGCGTTGCGGCGAATCCTGCCCTGCGGGCCGCATACGAAAAGCTGTGCGCCGAACGCGATATCCGCCTGATCATGCCGCCGCTGCGGTCGTGCGGCGACAATGCCGGCATGATCGCGCTTGTGGCGCTCGATCGCTTCAACCAGGGGAAATTCTTCGATTACAGCGCAGACGCCTTTGCGCGCGCCGACTTGGACAAGCCGTACTAGCGGCGCGATCATGTCGATGGGCTTGTGCTAAGCGACGCTTTGCCGCTCGAAGCTTCGCTAGTTTCGCTATTTTTTCGGGAAGCAGATAAGCGCTGCCACAAATGCGAGCACGGGCGATGCGATGCAAGCCACGATCGTCACGGGGAATCCGAATGCGGCGTTGGTGAAGCCCCAGAGCACGCAGGCGCACCCGATGCCGATGTCGAGCGCCAACTGGGAAAGCGCGTTGGCGGCGCCCCAGCGGTCGGGATGTGTGCACTTCACGGCCACCGACTGCGTGAGTGGCAGCAGCAAGCCGTTATAGGCGCCGAAGATTAGGCCGGCCACATAGAAAAGCCCGCTCGCCGCTTCGGGAGAGGGCGTCTGAGACACGATGAACAGCAGGATGAGCGTTACGGTTCCCGCGGCGCAACCGATGCCCATAGTCACTTTAGGCGGCAGCGCATCCATGAAGCGGTTCGAGAATATGCGCACGACGATCATGGTCACGGCGGAAAGCGTGTAGTAAAGCCCGGCGTTTTCGATGCCGTACGTGGTGCCGAAGAGGCTGCAGAAGTACAAGCTGAAGCCCATGAGCGGCGCCATCAGGAATGCGGGGATGGCGCCCGCGAGGGCCGATTTCACAAAGATGCGGTGCAGGAACGGTTCTTTCTGCTTGGGCGCTTCGGTTTTGCCGGCGCGGCGTTCCTCTGCGCGCAAACGGTAAGTTGACTGCTCGGGCAGGCGCTCGATCTTGTTTTCGTAGCGGGAGAATATGCCGATGACCAGCGCGGCAGTGGCCATGATGGCAAGCGTGCCGTACAGGTTTTCCGGCGAATCGGTGCCTAACAGGAACAGCGCGAACGCGGGGCCGACCGACATCGCGATGGCCTGGCCGAGCCCGAAAAAGCCGATGCCTTCGCCTAAGCGCGAGAAGGGCAGCACGTCTGCCGCCATGGTTGCGGCGGCGGTGGTGGCGAGCGAAAAGCCGATGCCCTGGCAGGCGCGGCACACGACAAGCGCCGCCAATCCCAGCTTGAGCGTGGGGACAAACGTCGCGACGATCAGGATAGCGAAGCCGATAGCAAGCGTGATGAAGCGCCCGCGCTGATCGAGCAGCGGCCCGCAGAACAGGCGCATGACCGCGGCGCCGATGCTGAAGAGGGCGGCGCTCACGCCGGCGAGCTCTGTTCCCAAGCCTGAAACGGAAAGATACACCGATGTGCCCGAATTCAGGCCCTGGCTCACGATGAACGTGCACAGCGACATCACGATAAGCATGACGAACAAAGGCGTCCAGAGCTTATCGCGTTTCACCTGCGGCTCACCGGTGCGCTGCGTGTTTCCCCTCGAATTCATGTGGATTATTGTAGGCTTTGCGCGGGCCGCCCGCAAAGTGGGCCGCCGCGTTCGTGCACAGATTCCCCACCTTTGTTTCGGCTGAGTAAAAGTCTGCACCGTTCACCAGAATGCTCGGTGTTTTCGAGCGGGTTCGTGGTTTCTTAGAGCTAGGAGATTTCCGCATGTGCGGCGCGGTGTAGCGTGAATGCGCCGGGGTGCGGTAGAAAGCCTTCAATCGATGATAAGGAGACAGCAATGGCACAGAATTACTTCGATCTTTCCGGTCAGGTGGCAATCGTTACCGGTGCATCCGGCGGCTTGGGCGTACAGATGGCCAAGGCGCTTGCCAACCAGGGCGCAAACATTTGCGTTATGGCGCGTCGTCAGGAAAAAATCGATCAGGTAGCAGCGGAAATCGCCGAGGAATTCGGCGTCGAAACCGCCGCCATCCGCATCGACATCACCGACACCCAGGTTGTCGAGGGAGCCGTTGCCGCGTGCATGGAGCGCTTCGGCCGCATCGACATCCTGATCAACAACGCGGGCACCGGCGCCGTTGCTCCGGCTGAGGAAATCACCGACGAGCAGTTCAACAACGAGGTTGAAATCGACCTGTTCGGCACGTTCCGCGTAGCGCGCGCCGTTGCGAATGCCGCTATGCTTCCCGCAGGTTACGGCCGCATCATCAACATCGCGTCCATGTACGGCCTGGTGGGCAACAAGGCGCTCGGCTCCGCGCCGTATCATGCGGCTAAGGGCGGCGTTGTGAACCTGACCCGCGCTCTCGCCGGCGAATGGGGCAAGAAGGGCATCACCGTGAACGCCATCTGCCCGGGTTACTTCTACACCCCGCTTACCCAGGAAACGCTCGATTCCGAGTTCTTCCAGGAGAACGCCAAGTGGATGATCCCCATGGAGCGCTACGGCAACGAGGGCGAGCTCGACACCACCGCCATCTTCCTGGCCTCGAAGGCTTCGAGCTACGTGAACGGCGTTATGGTTCCCGTCGACGGCGGCTACACGGCCATCTAATTCGGCGAAACGATCAAACGTTCAAGGCGCCTGCCACCCTGCGGTGGTGGGCGTTTTTTTGACGGTTTCGCGTGTTTTCTACCACGCGGCTGATAGGATGGCAACGCGCGTTTTTCGCGCTGCATGTTGTGTGAGCCGCGAGGCTTTTCGGAAGGGATGCGCTCATGAAGTCGAACAGGCCGTATGCGAAAGCGACCATCACGCCTAAGGGCCAGCGGGCTATCGAGGCGGGGCATCCGTGGGTGTACGAGGGCGAAGTCGAGCGTGTGGAAGGCACGGAAGGCGCGGAAAGCGCAGGTTTCGATGAAGCACCCGATATGCCGAGCGACAACGGATTCCTTGTCGATGTGCTTTCGCGCAAGGGGTCGTACTTGGGCACGGGCCTGTATTCGGCGCAGAGCAAGATCCGCATCCGCTTGATCACGCGCAATGCCAACGACGCGTTCGACCAGGCGTTCTGGACGCGCAAGGTGCGCTGGTGCTGGGAATACCGCAAAACGGCGATGGGGCGCGACCTCGAAAGCTGCCGCGTTATCTTTTCTGAAGCGGACGGGTTTCCGGGCCTGATCGTCGACCGCTTCTGCGACGTGCTGGTGGCGCAGGTGCTCTCGGTGGGCATGGAGCGGGTGAAGCCGCAGGTGTTTGCCGCTTTGGCCCAGGTGTTCGCGGAAGACGGCGTTGACCTGCGCGGCATATACGAGCGCAACGATTCGTCGACCCGCGTGCTCGAAGGCCTGGAGCAAACGAGCGGCTGGTATGCGGGAGAAGGCGTGCCTTTCCCCGAAAACCCCGACCAAACCATCACGCTCATCGTGGAAAACGGCGTGCGTTACGAAGTGGATTTCGCCGACGGCCAAAAGACCGGCTTCTTTTTGGATCAGAAGTACAACCGCGCGGCGGTGGCGCGCTTGGCACCGGGCAAGCGCGTGCTCGACTGCTTCACGCATACCGGCTCGTTCGCGCTCAACGCCGCGCTTGCGGGTGCAGACCACGTCACCGCGGTGGACATTTCCGAGCTTGCCATCAATCAGGCGCGCAAGAATGCGGAACTCAACGGCGTAAAAGACCGCATGGACTTCGTCTGCGAAAACGTGTTCGACCTGCTCACGCGCTTAGAACAGGAAAAATGCCGCGACTACGACTTCATCGTGTTAGACCCGCCCGCGTTCACGAAGAGCCGCCGCACGATCGATCAGGCCGCGCGCGGTTACAAGGACATCAACTATCGCGCGCTCAAGATTCTGCCGCGCGGAGGATACCTTGCCACGTGCTCGTGCTCGCACTTCATGGACACCGATCGCTTCAAGCAGATGGTGGCCGCGGCGGCGCGCGACGCCGGTGTGCAGCTGCGCCAGATCGAGCAGCGCCAGCAGGCACCCGACCATCCGATTCTGTGGGGCGTGCCTGAAACCGACTATCTGAAGTTTTTCCTGTTCCAAGTGGTGTAGGGCTTATCGGCCGCGTGCATGATTGCGTGCGCGATTGAACGCACGCCATGCGACAGCGTTGCGAGCAGCGCCATTTCTGGCTCATTTGTGTGTTTTAGCCGCTCGGTGCGCGCTTGCCTATATACTTTGCCTGCCGAGCATTTCGCATGGGGCAAGGCGGCGCCAAGTTCCGAACCTGGTCAGGTCCGGGAGGAAGCAGCCATAAGGGACCGCTGACGAGCGCCTTGTCCTATTCGGAATGCTCGAAGTATATGCGGATTCAATAGTGGGGGCGTCACCAGCGTGGGCATCATCGAATTTTTCGTGAACTTGCTGAAAGACCCGCGCGGCCAACTTGCCGTGTGGATCGTCACGCTTGGCCCCGTTGCCGTGTACGCGCCGCTGTTCCTGGTGGTTTTCATCGAAACGGGCGTGGTGTTCTTCCCGTTTTTGCCGGGCGATTCGCTGCTGTTCGCCACGGGCGTTTTCTCCAATCCGGGCATCTACCAGGGCTTGGAGGCCTCGTATCCCGAACTCGTTGGACATGAGGGTTTGAACATCATCGCAACGCTCATCGTGTTTTACGCGGCGGCCATTCTGGGTAACACATCGAATTATTGGATCGCGCGCTTCTTCGGCAAGCGCATCATCGACTCAGGCAAGGTGAAAGCGCTCACGCCGGAGCGCATGGCCAAGCTGGACGAATTCTTCGCGAAATACGGCGGGCTCACCATCATCATCACGCGCTTTATGCCGTTCTTCCGCACGTTTGCCCCGTTCATCGCAGGCACGGGCCACATGAACTTCGCGAAATTCACGCTGTTCAACAGCATCGGCGGCATCGCCTGGGTAAGCCTGTTCGTGCTCGTCGGCTACTTCTTCGGCGGTGTGCAGTTCGTGCAGGATCACTTCGAGGTGATCGTGCTGGGCATCGTGTTCGTGTCGGTGCTGCCCGCGGTTATCGGCGCCATCAAGGCGGCTTTGGGTTCGCGCAAGCAAGCGTAAGCAAGCGCAGGTAGCGGCCGGGGTCGCGATGGGGATCGCGCGCTCGTTTTCGAAGGCGGAAAATCAGCCGAACAAAAAATGCTCTTTGTGCCAATGTTCGCGAGCTGTGAAAATCGGCTCGTGCGCATGCGTTATAGTAACCGTGTCCCGCAAGCGGGAATTCCCGCACGCACGCAAGGAGCATTCATGGCAGAAGCGCTGTATCGCAAATATCGCCCGCAGATTTTCGAAGACGTTGTTGGCCAGGAGCCTATCGAGCGCACGCTGAAAAACGCCATCGCGCACGATAAGGTGAGCCATGCGTATCTGTTCACCGGTCCGCGCGGCACGGGTAAAACGACCACGGCGCGCTTGCTGTCGAAGGCGTTGCTCTGCCAGAACGGCCCGACGCCCGATCCGGATGGCACGTGCGAGGATTGTCGCATGGTCGCTGAGGGCAACCATCCCGACGTGTACGAGCTCGACGCTGCGAGCCGCACCGGCGTGGAAAACGTGCGCGAGGAAATCATCAGCCGTGTCCAGTTCGCTCCCACGCGCGGGCGCTACAAGGTGTACATCATCGACGAAGTCCACATGCTTTCGACGGCCGCGTTCAATGCGCTGCTGAAAACGCTTGAAGAACCTCCCGCGCACGTGGTGTTCATTTTGTGCACTACCGACCCTCAAAAGGTGCCCGAAACCATTCATTCGCGCTGCCAGCGCTTCGATTTCAGGCGCATCTCGCAGGAATCGATGGTGTCGCGCTTGGGTGCCGTGTGCGTGTCGGAGGATGTCGAATTCGAAGGCGAGGCGCTCGACCTGATCGCCGCCCGCGCTGAAGGCGGCATGCGCAACGCGCTGACATCGCTCGAGCAGATCATCGCGTTCGACAACGGCAAAGTGACGCTGGCCGGCGCCGAGCGCATCTTAGGCGCAATCGATGCCAACGACATGCCGGAAATCGTTTCCGCGATCGGCACGCGCGATGTTGCTCGCGCGTTCAGGTGGACGGCGGAATTCGTGGAAACGGGCGCCGACCTTGCCCAATTCGCCCACGACTTGGCCGAGCATATGCGCAACATGTACATCCTGCGCGTTGCGGGCGAGGGCGTTGATATTGAAGTTCCCGAAACGGTGCGGCGCGAGCTGGCGGCTGAGCTTAGCATGTTCGGCCCCGACCGTTTGGCGCGTTTGATGGGCATCCTGGGCGACTTGATGGCGGAGCTGAAAACGTCGTCGAACACGCGTCTTTCCTTCGAGATCGCGCTGACGCGCATGATGCGCCCCGACACCGACTTGACGCTCGAGTCGCTTGCGGAACGCGTTGAAGCGCTCGAGTCGGGATATTCCGCGGTGGCGCATGTGTCGTCCGCGCCTGTGGTAGCAGCCCAGCCGGCGCCTGCAGTGGCGGCTCAGCCGACGTTCGAGCCGGCGCCCGCGCCGCAGCCCGCGATGGCGGCCCAGCCGCAGCCTGCGCCGCAGCCGGCTCCCGCGCCGCAGCCCGAGCCCCAGCCGGCTCCCGCGCCCGCGCGTGAATTGGTCGACCGATCTGCTCAGCCGACAGCGCCTGCTCCTGAGCCGCAGCCAACCGTCGCCGCAAGCAATCCTGCTCCAGCCGAGGCGTCGGGCAGCTCGCTTTCCAATCCTGCAGCTCTGCAGCGCGTATGGCGTGCCGCTTTAGCCGCGCTTAAGAAGCAGAAGGCGGCTTATGGCGTGCTCTTCATGAACACGCATGTGCGGTTCGATGACGCGCGCGGCGGCATTGTGGTGGAATTCCCCGCAGAGAACGCCTTTGCATTCAAAGCGGTTCAGAAGGCGGAAGTGGAAGACGCGCTTGCCCAGGCGCTCGTGCAGGCATCGGGCACTTCGATCGCGTTCAGCTATGCGCAAGCAGGCAAAACCGTTGCGACTTCTGCGCCCGCGCCCCAGCCGCAACCTGCGCCGACCCCGCAGCCGCAACCTGCAGCGCAGCCCCAGCCCGCTCCGCAGCCGCAGCCGCAGCCGCAACCTGCGCCGACCCCGCAGCCTGCGCCGCAACTCGCGCCGCAACCGGCCCCCGCGCCAGCGCCTGCAGCGGCAGACGACTACGATCAAGTTCCCTACGAAGACGAGGGCTACTACGAAGAATATTTCGACGCCGATCCCGCGCCGCAACCTCAGCCCGCGCCGCAACCCACGCCGCAGCCGGCCCCGGCCCCCGCGTCGCAATCTGCGGATGCCGGCGATGTCGACGTCGCGGCTCTTCTGCAGGAAGGCTTCGGCACCGTCGTTTTTGAAGAAATCGACGAATAGCGCGCGCTCGCGCGAAACCGCTGTTCTACGATACACTGTGCGATAACGAGCAACGAAACGGAAAGGACGTTTTCCCATGGATATGAAAAAGATGATGAGGCAGGCTCAGAAAATGCAGGCCGAGCTTGCCAAGGCTCAGGATGAAATCAAGGACATGACTTACACCGCAACGGCCGGTGGCGGCATGGTCGAGGTTGTTGCGCGCGGCGACAACTCCATCGAGAGCATCGCCATCAACCCCGAGGTCGTTGACCCTGAGGACGTCGAGATGCTGCAGGACATGGTGCTCGCTGCCGTGAACGAGGCGCTCGCGGGCGTTGCCGAAATCGGCGAGCAGCGCATGAGCTCCGTTACGGGCGGCATGAACATCCCGGGCTTGATGTAGTTTCGCATGTACGCGGCACCCGCATTGCAAAAACTGCTCGATGAACTCGAGCGGCTTCCCGGCATCGGCCCCAAGTCGGCGCAGCGCATCGCGTATTGGATGATGAACACGGATTCCGACACGGTGCTGCGCTTGTCCGACGCCATCAAGGAAGTGAAGAGCAGCGTGCATTTTTGCTCGCGCTGCTTCAATTACGCGCAGGATGATTTGTGCGAGATCTGCCAATCGGACAAGCGCGATGCGGGCATCATTTGCGTGGTGAGCGAGCCGCGCGACATTCCCCCGATCGAGCGCACGGGCGCTATGGCGGGCGTGTATCACGTGCTCGGCGGCGAACTGGCTCCCATGGACGGCGTCGGGCCGGATGACCTGCATATCTCCGAGCTGTTGCGCCGCCTTTCCGACCCGGGCGTTTCCGAGGTGATCATCGCGACGAATCCCAACGTGGAAGGCGAAACCACGGCGGCTTATCTGGCGCGGTTGATCAAGCCCCTTGGGGTGAAGGTCACGCGCTTGGCAAGCGGGCTTCCCGTTGGGGGCGATCTCGAATTCGCCGATGAAGTGACGCTCGGCCGCGCGATCGAGGCGCGCCGCACGTTATAGCGAAATCGACGGCGGCGATGCAGCGCGCTTGCCTAATCGCCGCCGCATAGAAAAATGTCTCCGCATGCCTTGAGCATGCGGAGACATTTTCTCCAAGAAGACCCGTCTTTGTCCCTCCCAAGTATCAAGGACAGGCCAAGCAGCAAAGTGCTTTTCGATACCTTGGAATTTTAACACGCGCAAAATCGTGTAAGGGACAATCTGCAGCAGCGTATTGTTGCGCTAAGGCTTCATCGTATAGCGCGTATTCGCGTATGGTTTGTGACGCTCTTTATTCTCGAGTGTGCCGCATGTTATGATGAGTGCGACTTTGGTTCGAAAGGGGAGGACATGTTAAGCGTTCCAAGTCCGGCAATCGCCATTGTGGGCAGGCATAATTCGGGAAAGACCACGCTTATCGAAAAGCTGATCGCCGAATTGGTCGCGCGCGGCGTCGATGTCGGATCGGTCAAGCATCATAGTCATGCGGGCTTCGACATCGATATTCCCGGTAAGGATTCGTATCGTCATCGTGCGGCCGGTGCGTCCGAGACGGTTATCGCATGTCCGGGGCAAATGGCCACGATCAAAACCATCGAAGGCGAAGCGGAATGTGCCGATATCGTTGCGAGCATGCCCGGCCACGACATCGTTATCGTCGAGGGCTATCGCAAAAGCGGGCTTCCCACCATCGAAATCATGCGCGCAGCCAACGAGGCCGACCGCAAGACGGCCGAGGCGTTCGCTAAAGGCGCGGCTGAAGGGCTCGCACTCGGCACTGATTTCACGCAGATGGGCAAGTCGTCGTATAACGATCGGGCGAATGCGACCCCTGCGTCGGCTGATTCTGCGCAAACCGCAGAAGGCGACATCGATTATATGAACATCGAAGGCCGCATGCCGACCGCGCAAACCGTCGCGGTCGCAACTGATATCCCGTGCGCTATCGAAGCCGCGGCTGCATACGGCATTCCCGCGTTCGACCCGAACGATGTTGCGGGCATCGCCGATTTTCTCGAGGCCAAGCACGTGCGCGAGCGCATCACGGTCGTGATTCAGGCGGGCGGCGAAAGTCGGCGCATGGGCCAGAGCAAGGCGACCGTGCCGTTTTGCGGGCGCCCGCTCATCTGCCGGCTGGTAGAGCGCTTGCGTTCGGTGGCAGACGAGATGGTCATCACCACCAACGAGCCCGAAAACCTCCAGTTCCTGTTCGAGATGTATCCCGACATCAATCTGAAGCTCGCCGTCGACAGCTACACGTTCCGCGGGGCGCTTCCGGGGCTGTGCACGGCGCTTAAGGCCGCTTCCAACAAATACGTGGCTATCGTGGCGTGCGACATGGTGTTCGCTTCCGCGCCGCTTATCTTGGCGGAAGCCAAGGCGATGTCAGAGCATAAGGTGAGCGCCGTCGTTCCCAAGAACAAGCACGGATACGAGCCGTTCCACGCGGTGTACAAGCGCGACGAATGCCTGGAGGTTGCGCGCAAGGGCGTGGAAGCGGGCGAGCAGCGCGCGCAGTACATCATCGGCAACGTCGACATCTACGAGTTCTCGCAGCAGGAAGTGCTCGCATCGTCGCCGCGCGGCGGTTGCTTTATCAACGCTAACAGGCCCAACGAGCTTCATGAACTCGAAGAGCTCGTTTTGGGCGGCTTGAAGTAGCCGCGATTGGGCGAAGTGGTCGATCATGCCGAGCATCGATAGCCTGGTGGGCGTCGCGGAATCGCTGAAGAAGCGCCCGCTTTTGGTGGACTCCGAACGCTGTGTGGTGGTGCGCCATCGTCAGGCGAAATGCCGTGCGTGCGTGGATGCGTGCATGGCGGGTGCCCTCGCCGTGAGCGCGGGCGAGCTGCGGTTCAACCCCTCGAAATGCGTGGGTTGCGGCGCGTGTGCCGTGGTGTGCCCGACCGAGGCGCTCCAGTCCACGCAGCCGCCCGAAGACAACTTGATTGCAGCCGCGCAAAGCCAGGCGCAGACATGCGGGCGATCCGTGTTCGCGTGCGCGCGCGTGTGCGCGAACGAGCGCGTCGACGCTGCGAAGGTGTGCGAGGTGAGCTGTCTTGCGCGCGTGGACGAGGCGGCCGTGGTGTCAGCTGCGGCGGCGGGCGCGCAAACCGTTCTTCTGGTGGATGGCAACTGCTCTACCTGCAAGTTCCGCGCGACCGAGCCGCTCATCGAGGATGTTGTGTCCTGCTCGCAGGCGTTTTTGGATGCCGCGGAAAGCTCGGCGATTGTCGAGCGCGATTGCGTGATTCCCGAAGACGCGCTTCTCACGGAGGATGAAGAAGCGAATCAGACCGGCTCGAGCCGGCGCAATTTCTTGTCGGACGCCGTGGCGCAGGCGCGCGATATCACCAAGAGCGCGACCGAGGCTGCTTTGGCGCAGGAACTCGGCAACAAAGGGGCTGCGAGCACGATCGAGTTCGGCCACAACCCGTGCGAGGAGGGGGCGTTCCCCACGTTCACCATGCCGCGTCGCGATGCGCTTGTGAACGCGCTGTTCGAGCTGGGCATTCCCGATTCCGCAACAATAGAATCGCTGTCTTTTGGGAACGTGTCTATTGTGACCGACGTGTGCAACGGCTGCGGCGTGTGCGCGTTCTTCTGCCCGACGGGTGCCTTGCGGCGCGATAAGCCGGAAGAATCCCGCACCAAGTCGCGCTTCCTCGAGTTCAACGCATCGGAATGCGTGCAGTGCGGCTTGTGCGTCAACGTGTGCTGGAAGCGCGCTTGCCAGCTTTCGCCTTCGGTTCCCGCGAGCCAGCTGTTCGATTTCGATCCGGTCGTGTTTCGCCTTGATGCGGGAAAGAGCTCGAACCCTGCGGTGTAGGCGATTCGTGCGTTCAGCTTCAAGGTAGCCGTCGCTCTGTGCTTTCAACGGTAAAATTCAGCTTGCTTTAAGCTTTGTCGCAAATAGTGTGAAGTGCGTAACGAAACGGTTGCGAAGATGTGGCGAAAAGCCCGTTAATGTGATGCTCAGATTACGGAACGGCGAAATTTGCGAGGGCGCACGTGCCGCGTGCTATGTTTTCAAGCGGCGCAGGCTGAAGCGCCCCAGCGGGCGGCTTTGAGCAAAAGCGGAAGCGCTACAACAGCATCGGTATAGGAGAATGCGATGACGGATTACAACGACAACTACAACAATGCGGGTTGGGATAATGCTCCCGAGCAGCCCCAATCCTACACGGACCAACAAACGCAGAACTATTCGAGCACCTATTACAGCAGCACCGCATCTGTGCAAAATCCGACTCAAGCGATGCAGAAAGCCAAGCCCAAAAGCGATCATGTTTTCCTGAAGGCTTTCCTTGGCGCGCTGATAGCCTGCGTCATCGCGCTGGGAGGCTATACCGCATTCACCAACCTTACCAAGGCTTCGTCTTCGAGCTCGGTGAGCTTGGGTTCTTCCGCTACTTCCACCATCACGGCGAGCGACACCGATGAAACGCTTGCCGAACAGGTTGCCGACAAGGCGCTTCCCTCGGTCGTGTGCATTTACGTGTACACGGACACCTCGTCGTTGTCGACGTACGGTTACGGCTACGGCGTGTCGTCGAGCTCCGATTCGAGCACGCTCACGCAGTCGTCGCTCGGCAGCGGCATCGTGCTTTCCGAGGACGGCTACATTCTCACCAACTACCACGTGATCGAGGATTCCGATGCTTTGAAGGTGAACGTCGGCGGCACCGAATACGACGCCGATGTTGTGGGAAGCGATGCGTCTTCCGACATCGCCGTTATCAAGGCGAGGAACGCGAGCGGCCTTACGCCGGCCGAGCTTGCCGACTCCGACAATTTGAAGGTGGGCCAGTGGGTTATGTCCATCGGCGCGCCGTTCGGTCTGGAACAGTCCGTGGCCACGGGCGTTGTGTCCGCGACCAGCCGCTCTCAGATCTTGAGTGATTCCTCGAGCACGTATGGTTACAGCTCGGGTAACACGGAATATACCATCTATCCCAACATGATTCAGACCGACGCCGCCATCAACCCGGGCAATTCCGGTGGCGCGCTGGTTGATGCCAACGGCAAGGTTATCGGCGTGAACACGCTGATCACGTCGTACTCGGGCAACTATTCGGGCGTCGGCTTCGCAATCCCCATTAACTTCGCGATGAACTTGGCCGAGCAGATCATCGAGGGCAAGACTCCGACCCATGCCCAGCTCGGCGTGAGCATCTCCACCGTGAACGCGTCTAACGCTTCGCGCTACGGCTTGTCGGTTACCTCGGGCGCCTACGTTGCTTCCGTGTACACCGATTCCGGCGCTGAAGCGGCCGGCATCGAGGTGGGCGACATCATCACGTCCATCGCCGGCAAGACCGTTTCCTCGGGCAGCGACCTGATGCTTTACATCCGCGAGCACAACCCGGGCGACACCGTGAAGGTGGTCGTGAACCGCAACGGCGAAACGAAGGAGTTCGACGTCGTGTTAGGCGATGACGGTGATTCGAGCAGCTCGTCGAGTTCGTCCTCTTCGTCCTCGTCTTCATCGCAGAGCGGGTCTGGCTCGGGCTCGAGCGGGCTTGGCGGCCTGTTCGGCAGGTAGCTGGAGGCTCGATAGGCGCATGCGCAATCAGGGTCCCGATGCCTAGCGGCACCGGGACCTTTTTCGTGCGCGCGGGTGGGTGAGCACGGCGCGCGAGGGCGCGACGCCAAGGCACCGCCGCCACTTGATGGCGCGGACTGCGCGATTTCATGTTTGCTCGGGGGCTGCTGGCCTGATTTCGCGGGTTTCGGTGCAGCCAAGCTCGGGCCAAACCAGAAATGAGCCAAATTCGAACGAAAAAACCGACTTGTGTATGCTCAAAAGGGCCCTGGAGACCTTGTTCCGCTTTCCAGGATTTACGTTTCCGCAGGTCGCGATTTTTCGTCCGCTTGCCTGGGCTGGTTTTCTGGCGAAAACAGCATACACAAGTCGGTTTTTTTGTTGCAAATCGGCGATTTTCTGGTTTGGCGGGTGGAGCGCGCACGTCAATTAGCGCGCGGCTGGCGCGAATTGACGGATTTCGTATTCGCTCGGGGGTTGCGGGCCCGATTCTGGCTGAGATCGCGCGATTTCGTGATTTGGAAATTGTATTTTGGCTCAGAAAGATTGAAGCGGCTTTGACCGCGAAAATGTTTCCGCAGTTCACGGGGTTACGGCTAATTTGCGCGCGAGCTAGGGCGGGACAAAATCCGCCTAGCGAATACGAAATCGGCCAATCTCAGCCAGAATCGGGCCCGCAACCCCCGAGCAAATACGAAATCGGTGAATTTCTGCCAGCGCGCGGGGCCCGGGAGGCGCACAAGCGCGTTGTCGCGCTTG
>R14__coassemble_96_pt1 | contig 72540 bp, 47 predicted proteins | sample R14__metabat2_low_PE_025 | metagenome-assembled genome bin R14
ACTTGGTCCAACTTTTTGTCCGCACCCCCCATACCTCGGAGGTATGTGTCTCATTTTTGTGGGCTCTCCAAACAAGAAAAGGGCCCCATAGTTGGGGCTCTACTGTTCATGGTGGTCGAGGAGGGATTTGACAAAATGCTCCCTGCGGTCGCATTTTGGTACGTCGCGCGCCGGGGCGCGCTCCTCAGAATCTGCTACAAACGTGCCACTGGCACGTTTGCTTAACGCAGATTCCCCTCGCGCACCCCATTTCCGCTGGCTCGCTGCGCTCGCGCCTAAGGCGGGCACTTGCTCTGCAGGGCTCCGCCCTGCTCCGCGGTGGGCTTCAAAATCCCGGCGAGTTTTCAGGCAATGAAAAGAGCCCCATAGTTGGGGCTCTACTGTTCATGGTGGTCGAGGAGGGATTTGAACCCCCGACCTTGTGCTTGTAAGGCACCTGCGCTCCCGCTGCGCCACTCGACCGGATTGCCGTTAACGGCGGTTTTGTATTGTCGCACAGTTTTGAAAATCGCGCAACAAGTTTGCAGGTCAATCACATTTCTAGCCGAATTTCCAAAAGACCTGATGGGCGCTTTGCTGCCTACGCTGCCCGTTTGGCGCGTGCTGCCTTGTGTGAGCGCGGTGCTGGATACGTGTGTAATCCGTGTGTCTGCGGTGCTGGATACGTGTGTAATCCGTGGGAGCTCCAGTGCGACATCTGTGTGTAATCAGGCCCTCATACTGCTCTCATCGCAATTGTTCGATTGGTTTGGAGGCGTGAATGAAACAGAAACGCGTTACAGCGATAGCGCTTGTGAGCGGGGCAGTTTGCGCGGCTTGCGTGGTCGCGTTCATGTATAGCGTGAAGGGCGAAGCGGACACGGCTCGGGCTGAAGCGCTTGCGCGGTATGGCGGTGAGCAGGTTGAAGTGTGCGTGGCGACGCGCGACATCGCCGAGGGGGAACGCGTGGAAGCTTCGGCTATCGAAACGAAAACCTGGGTGAGCGACCTGCTTCCCGCAAATAGCGTTACGAATGCGGAAGACGTTGTGGGCAAAACCGCCGCAAGCGCGATTTATGCGGGGGAGGTCGTTACCACGAAACGCTTCGAGCGCGAAGGTTCCTCGATTGAGGTGCCGTCGGGTAAGGCCGCGGTGAGTTTGCCGGCTAAGGCCGCATCAGCGGTTGGCGGGGCGATTTCGGCAGGTATGTACGTGGACGTGTATGCGGCTGGGAGCTCTTCGACGAACGCGCTTGTACGCAACGTGTTAGTGCTCGACACCTCGCTCGATGGCTCGAGTTCTTCGAATACTGCGGCTTGGATAACGGTCGCGGTTGATGCCGATCGGGTGCAGGAGCTTATCGATGCGTGCGAGAAAACCGATCTGTATTTCTCGCTGCCGGCGACATCAGATGACTGATTGCGGGCGCTCGGCCGGCTCGTCGATCGGCAAACCGACAGACTGACAGGTTGATATAACGCCTGTTCAAACAATAAAAAACAACATATAAGGAGGAAGCTATGGCAAAGACGATTGCGCTTTGTGCGACGGAAGACGCGCTGCGCGAGCCGGCCCTGATCGGGCTTGGCGGAGAAAACCTTGAGGCTCAGGAGTGGCTTGCGACGTTCGCGTCCGGGCATGAGGCACGTGCGGGCATTGCCCCTATGAACAGCATAAAGGAGGTTTGGGTGTCGTCTGTGTACGACATCGAACCGATCAATCTCGCCGCGACGCTGAAGCGCGATCGACCCGAGGTTCAAGTATGCCTCTGTTATGGAAAAGAAAGCGGGTCGTTCAAGAGCCGCGCGCATATCGCGTGCATCGATGCGCTGTTGGATAAGTCGGCTTTTATCAGGCGCTATTCCGCGGCAAAGCAGGAGGCGCTGTCATCGCAGGCGGCGGTGCAAGCGGTTGCGGATTCGATGCGTGCGGGGTCGGCGGATGCGCGTGAGGTTGCAGGCGCGGCCGGCGCTGCCGATGCCGGCGCGGCGGCGGAAAGCGGCGTTGGCTGGCGCGCGCAGTCGAAGGCGGAAGTAGCAGCGCCGGTGGCGGAAAACGTTGACTCGGTGTCCAGCGCGCCCGCTGTTGCTGCGCCGCCCGTGCCGCCCGCGCCCGCTCCAACCGCCACGCCCGCAGCCCAGGACGGCTCAACTCAGATGGCACCCGCATGTTTCTTTTTGCCAATCGTGAGCGGGTCGGGAGGGTCCGGCAAAAGCACGGTTGCGGCACTTGCCGCCATCTTCTCGCAGCGCAATGGCTACAAAACCGTGCTGGTCGACCTCGATTTGCAGTTTGGCGATATGCGCCAAGTGCTGGGGTGTGCGGATGCGCCCTCGATCGATCAGGTCATCGACCGTCCCGACCTTGTGGAAAGCCTGCCAACGCAGGGCGACATGCCGGCGCTGGTGGCCGCCCCCGCGCGCATGGAGCTTGCCGAGCGGATGATTCCGCATATCCCTCAGGTTCTTGCGGCTCTTTCGCGCCGCTTCGACGTGATCATCGCGAACACGGGCGCTTCGTGGGGCGAACAGCATGCGCTCATGCTCGAGCGTGCTTCGAAGGCGCTGTTCCTTATCGAGCAGAGCGCTTCTTCGCTGCGCGCGAGCAAGCATGCCGTGGATTTGTGCGGTCGATGCGGCATCGCCACAAGCCCCTTTGTGTTCGCGGTGAATCACTTTTCCAAGTCGGCGCCGCTTTCTCCCATTGACGCCTCGTGTGCACTGCGTGGTGCTCAGGCGGTGGAGCTGGCCGATGGCGGGCGTGATATCGAAGACTTCATCAGTGCCGGGTGCATCGCAGACTTGTTCGAGCTCGATAACGACTTCGTTTTGAGTGTGCAGGAAGCGTTGGCCGGCCTGCTCCCGAATTTCGCACAGCGCGATTTTCCCGACGACCCGCGCCATCGGTCCAGGCGTCTGATTCGGCGCAGTTCCAAGGCGCGCATTCGTCGAAGGAGGGAACTCGTATGACGCTGTTGGAACGAGTGGAACGCGCGGGGAATGCCCCGTTGTATCAGTCGGCGGAAGACGAGCGATCATCGCTGGCTCGACTGCGCGTGCAGATGCAGCAGGTGGTGTCTGCTGACAAATTGGCTCAGCTTGCGCGGGAAAACCCCGAGCAGGCGCGCAACGAGGTGCGCAGCGCTTGCAGGCGCGCGTTTGAGGATGGCAGCTGGAGTTGGGCGTCGAACCGCGTGCGCGAAAGCCTGGTTGAGCGCCTGGTGGATACCACGTTCGGGTACGGCTTGCTCGAAGGTTTGCTTGCGGATGAAACCGTTACCGAAATCATGGTCAACGGCACGAACAGCTTATTTTACGAGCGCGGGGGCGTGCTGTACGAATCCGAGTATCACTATGAGGATGAGCAGGAGTTGCGGGCATTGATCGACCGCATTTTGGGCCCGCTCGGGCGCCGCATCGATGAAGCATCGCCGATGGTGAACGCGCGCTTAGAGCAAGGCCATCGCGTTAACGCCGTCATCTCGCCCATCTCGCTGTGTGGGTCGGTGGTGACCATCCGCAAGTTTTCAGAGCGCGTGATCACGCTTGAGGACATGCGGGAGAGCGGCACGATTGACGACTTGCTGTACACGTTTTTGCTGTGGGCGGTGAAGTCGCGCAGAAGCATTGCAGTGTCGGGTGGCACGGGCAGCGGCAAGACGACGTTTTTGAACGCGCTTTCCTGCGTTATTTCGCCGCAGGAGCGCATCATCACCATCGAAGATTCGGCGGAGCTGCGCTTTTTCGAGCACCCGCACGTGGTGGGAATGGAAGCGCGTCCGCGCAATGCTGAAGGGCTGGGCGAAATCACCATTCGCGACCTGGTCACGAATGCGCTGCGCATGCGGCCCGACCGCATCATCGTGGGCGAGTGTCGTGGGGCCGAGGCGCTCGACATGCTGCAGGCCATGAACACCGGCCACGACGGGTCGCTCACGACGCTGCACGCCAATTCGCCTGAGGAATCGATTGCGCGCTTGGAAACTATGGTGCGCTTTGGCGCCGACCTGCCCATCGATGTGATCGAGGCGAACATTGCGAGCGCCATCGACCTTATCGTGCAAATGCGCCGCGCCCCCGATGGGTCGCGTGTGGCTTCGAAGGTGGTCGAGCTTGAATACGACCGTGACCGGGGCCGCTGCGAAACACGCGTGGTGTACGACCGCCCGATTGGAAGCGATCGAGGTGCGTGGGAGCGCATTCCTTCCTGGGTGGAGCGCTTGTCGTCGGAAAACGACGTGCCTGCAGAGGAGGTGCAGGCATGGGTGCGCAAATGTCTCTAGTGATTGCGGCTGGTTTTGCGTGCTTTGTCTGCGCCAGTATCGGCATCGATGTCGCGATAACAGCTGCTTCGCGCGGCCGGCGCGCGGCCAATGCGAGCGCGCGTGTAGGCCAGGGATGGATTGCCTGGCGCGTGCGCAACGGCGTGCGCCCGCTTGTTCCGTGCGCGCGGGCGTTGCTTGCGATTCGTTGGGTCGACGTTCTTGCTGTTCGATTGGTGAATCTGGTGCGCGAGCGCGGGCTGACGGCATCTAAGGAAAGCGTGCTAACTATCGTAATGGTTGGGGCGGTGATCATCGCCCTGGTCGTGGGCATCGTTGCCCAATCGGCGGTCGTGGCTTTGATTGCGGCGGGCGCATGCGTTGCCGCGTGTTCTATGGCTGCTGCCGCGCAGGAAGAACGTCGCCGCTCGACTGCGTACGAAAGCTTGCCGGATGCCCTTTCGTGCATGTCGGCGTGCTTCAACGCCGGCTTTACGCTGCTGCAAACGTTTCGGCAGGTGGCTCAGGATGTGAAAGGCCCGCTGGCAGAGCCGTTCAATCAAGCTGCGCATTCTCTTGAGATCGGCGGCAACGCGAGTGATGCGTTGGATCAGATCAAGCGGGGCAGTTATTCGCGCGAACTCGCGTTCGTGGCCGTTGCTCTAGACGTGCAGCATCAATCGGGCGGGTCGATGAAGCAGGTGCTTGAAGCGGTGGCGGACTCGGTGCGCGGCGAACTTGCGCTCAAACGGTCGCTGCGGGTTCAAACGGCTCAGGCGAAATTGTCTGCGCGCATCGTGTCGGCGATGCCCGTGGTGCTGATCGTGCTTTTCTCGGTGGTGAGCCCCGGGTTTCTTGATCCGTTTTTCCAAAGCGCGCTCGGCGCGGTGCTGCTGGGTGTTGCCGTTGTGATGCAGGTGGCGGGAATACTGTTGGTACGCCGAGCTCTTGCGGTGGGAGGCGCCGTATGAGTGGCTTGAGCGGGGTAGCGCTGGGAGCGATTCCCTGGATAGCGGGTGCGTCGATGTGGATCGCCGGCTCGTGTGCGTGTGTGCGCATCGTTGAATGGCGACGGGCACGCTTGCGGGCGAGGGCGGCGCGCGAGCATGCGGGCGTAGCTGATGCCGGGCACAAGGATGCCGATCTGAGCGCGCGTTTGGTTTCCCTTGCGGTGAATATCACGCAAAGCTTGGCGTGTTCAAGGCAGCAACCGCTTTCGTTTTTGGTGAGAAGTGGTCGTTGCAACGCGGGTGGCGCTGCGACGTTCGTAAGCGAGCACGCAACCGCTGCCGGATGCGCCGAGAGCTTAGACGCGCGCGGGTTTTGCGAAACGCGCTTTCGAATCACCGTGGCGGGCGTGCTCGTTGGCGCCTTGGTGGGCTGCGTGTTTTCCTGGGAGCTTTCCTTGCTCGGCGCGGCTTGCTTGGGCGCGGCCGGCTGGTTTGCTCTGCGTTGGGCGATTTTGGAGCAAAAACGCGCGCGAGCGCAGGAAGCGCAGGCCCATCTGTCCGAGATGCTCGAAGTGGTTGCTTTGGGCCTGCGCAGCGGACTTTCGTTCGACAAGAGCTTTGCGCTGTACAGCTCGCATTTCGATTCAGGATTTGCGCGGGCATGCGCAGCGGCTTATGAGCGTTGGACGATGGGACTGGTCCCGCGCGAGGAAGGCCTACGGCAACTTGCGGCGTCGTATGTCTGCGACGATCTCGCGCGTGCGACTGAAACGGTGATCCGGTCGTTGCGATTCGGCTCGGCATTCGCGGCAAGCTTGGAAGAAATCGCCGCTCAAGCGCGTGCAAGTTATCGCGCGGCTATGGAAGAACGTGTGGCTAAAGCCCCGGTGAAGATGATGCTTCCGACGGGAGCGCTCATTCTGCCTGCCATGCTGCTTTTGGTTATGGGGCCGATTCTGCTTGAGCTGGGGCAGGGGATGTAGCGATGAAGAGGGAACAGTGCGCGCGGCAGGTGCGCGCATACAAGGCGAAAGGAGTTCTGTATGGGTTCGACTATCAAGCAAGCGATGGGGCGATTGCGCAGGTGGCTGGCGGCATGGACCGCGTGCCTGTGGGCGCAGGCGGTTTCGAGCGGGGCGCAAACGAGACGCAAGTTGGCGGATTCGCGCGGCCAGGGAACGACGGAATACGCCATCTTGGTGGGCGTTTTGGTGGTTATCGCGATTTTGGCTATCACGCTGTTCCGCCCGAAGATTCAGGAGCTGTGGGACGCGATCGTGAGCGGCATCAACGGTTTGTGATGTGGCGCGCGGCTCAACATGCGAAGCGTGCGGCAAAGCGCGTCGTGGGCAGGGTTTATGCGAGTGAACACGGTCAATCAACTATCGAATTTGCAATCGTGACGGCAGGTTTGCTCGCTGTGGTTATGGGTATTTCAGCGCTTTGGCACGCGTTTGACGGCGGGCTGTTCGTGCGTCACGCGCTTTCGTGTGCGTCGCACGCAATCAACGACGTGTATTTCACAACGTTGTTCGATTTATTTCTTTACTGACAGGTTGGGGGTGGAAAAGATTATGCATTGCGCAAGGCAACTAGAGGCGCTGATATCAGATGAAGCTGGTCAGGCGACGGTTGAGGCCGCGTTCGCCCTTCCGATTTTGTGCTTGCTGATCCTGCTGTTGATACAGCCGGGTATTCTGCTTTACGACCGCATGGTGATGCAGGCTGCGGCTGCGGAGGGATGTCGCTTGCTCACGACCGCGTCGGCCGATTACGGGTCGGTTTCTGACAGCTGCGATGCGTTTGTGCGGCACAGGCTCGCATCTATTCCACCCCTGGCTTGCTTCCACGTGCATGAGGGAGATTGCTCGTGGGTTATCACGCCCTCGGGCGATGAAACCGCTCAAACCGTGAGCGTGTCGATCACCAACGAGGTGCAGCCTTTGCCCCTGTTGGGAAGTGCGGCTTCGCTGATCGGCGCGGTAAACGATAACGGCAATTTGGAAATCAAGGTGTCGGTGTCGATGCCCACACAGCCTGGTTGGGTGAGCTCGGCGACATCGGGCGATAGCCCCTCGAGCTGGGTAGGAGCGTGGTTGTGATGGCTGCGTTTCGCGTTCCTGCGCATCGCGTGCCGGCGCGTCTTATGCCGGCATGTCGAACGCCCCGTGGGTTCTTCCGCGATGAGCGGGGTCTTACCACCACGAGTGTTGCGGTGTCGCTGCTGCTCGCGATTGCGCTGGTGTTTTCTTCGGCGCAGGTGTATCGGCTGAACTCGCTTTCTGCGGAAGTGCAGGAGGTTGCCGATGCCGCGGCGCTTGCGGCGGAAAACCAAGTGGCGAAATTCATGCTCATCGCACGCACGTGCGATGCGGTGGTGCTCACGCTTTCGCTCACGAGCATCGTGGTTACCGGGTTAGGCGCGGCGGCTGCGTGCGTTCCAGCGGGCGCGACGGTGTCAGAAAAGCTTATTTCCGCGGGGCGCGACATCATTAAAGCGCGGGATAACTTTGCCGATTCCGCCGCAAGCGGATTGAACAGGGCCATGAAGTTCTTGCCGTTGATCAGCGCGGCTCAAGCGATGTATGTGGCTCAAGCAAACAATGTGTCCGAGGGCAGCAATTACTTGGCTATCGCGATATTGGTGCAGCAAGAGGGCAAGGAAATAACGTTCGACGTGGACGATGCGGCTCAGACGCTATCCGACGATGTGTCTGCGCAATCTGATGAGGTGCGCGAAAAAGCGCAGCAAGCAGAAGACGCGGCTAACGAGGCAAACGAGGCGAAGCTGCGTGGGTTCAACCGCGATTGCGGCGACAACCCCGGGTATTGCATGTACGAACGCGCGTCAAAGCTGAGCGGCCTTTCCGGGTCGCAGAATCCGCTGTATTCGAGCGTGGACGCCTGGTCGTTTTCGGTGGCGCTCGAGCGGGCGCGTGCTTACTACGCGCAACGGCTTGCCGTGGAGGCGCCTGCCGATTCATCGGTTGGGGAAAGCAAGCGGTCGGCCTTGCGCAAGCGCTTCTACGCCTACGCGGTGTCGGAGATGCGGAGCGCGTACGTGCATGAAACCGACGATTCTTTCGAGGCGTATTTCCCGCATTTGCCGCGCAACACCAACGAGATGCGCCAGACGTGGCTTTATACCGAAACAGCGTACCCCATCAGCACAAACGACGAAGGGTCTTCGGTTATGCATGCATGGTCGGGTTGCCCGGGAATCGATTCCATTGTTGCGTGGGGGTCGGCCGCAGATTTGGATGCGGGCGGGTTCGCAACGTGTCCGGTGTGCGAGTTCGCCGCGTCGGATCTAGGCTCGGTGGCAAGCGCCTCGACCTCGATCGACAACGGGTTCGAATATCACTATGAAGCAATGGCAAAGGCGGCGGAGGATTACCAGGTGGCGCGCGAGAAGCTCGATCCGCTTACGAGTGACGTGAAGGGCACGGTGTCTGGGTGGTTCGAAGACCTCGCAAATGCGGTGAAGAAGGCGGCCAACAAGCGCCTTGAAGTGGAGCCGCCGGGTGCATATGGCGCAATCGCCTTTGTGGTGAACGTGGGCTCGACCCAAACCGATTCAGCATTCTCGAGCGGGTTTGTGAACGCCTCGTACACGTTGGGAACCCGCGTGGCGATATCGGCGGCGACCTTGGTTGATGAAGGGTCTGATGAAGGCGAAAGCGCCGTGTCGTCGCTTTTGGACACGTTTTCGGAAAACGGCAGCGTGTTGGCGAGCGGGCTTGGCGTGGTTCTCGACTGCTGGTCGGGGTTGCTCAGCGCCTATGGTCAGGGGCAAGAATCGCTGTTCTCGACGGTGGAGAGCGGGTTGAATTCGCTGCCGTTGGTGGGCAAGAGCGGCTTGGGCACGTGGGCGGCGAAAAAGTTGCGATCCGTTGTGGAAGGCGTGGGGCTTGAGCCTGCTGAAATCGGCGCGCTTAAGCCGGTGCTCGTGAATTCCGGCCACGTGGCTTCGAAGGGCGATTCTTCGTTTGCGCAGGCCTATCTTTCCGCCAAGCGAACCGTGTCGTCTCACGCGCTGGCCTCGACCGATCTGTTCTCGTCGGTGCTTACCGATGCCGAGCGCAGTGCGATTAACGCGGTGGATTCGCTGGGCAGCTCAGTGCAGATCGCCTCGGTTCAGCTGCTTGGATCGAGCGGACCGAGCGTCGATATCACGCTGCCGTTGCCCGAAGGCGTGCGCAATACGGCAACGAGCTTCATAGAGGGCGCGTTCGACCGCATCCAGTCGCTGTACGCCAACGTTGTGGAGGAAACGCCATGGGAATAAGAAACGAATCGGGTCAGATGACCGTTGAGCTGGCAGTGGTGTTTCCCGTGGTTTTGATAATCGCGGTGATAACGGTGAACGCGCTGCTGTTCTTTTCCGATTGTGCTGCGTTCGACCGCGTGGCGCGCGATGCGGTGCGCGTGTATGCCACCAGTCCGGCGTATGGGCAAGGCCAGGATCAATGCGCCGCTCAGGTGAAAAGCGCCATCGAAGCGGCGTTCAGCCAGTCGTACACGGAAACGACTGTTTCTGCGCAAGCGGTGTCGGGCGGGTGCGTGAAGTACACCTCGACGTTGGCTTTTAGCCCGAACTTGTTTGGGCGGGGGCTTGCGCCGGAAGTGTTCGGCGTGCAGCTGCCCAAGATCGAACACAGCGTTTCGTATGTGGTGGACACCTATAAACCGGGGGTGATTGCATGAAACAGACGATTGCGCGACACGACGATGCCGTGATGTGGCAGCGCACGTTGCGCGCTGCGGCCGTTCTTGCGCTTGCGTTTGGGGCGCTTGCGGCATCAGGCATGTTGGTGAGCACGGCTTTTGCCGACCGCAGCGTGTCTTCTCCGCTCGCTTTGACCGACGATCAGGGCACGGCGGTGGCCTGGTTCGACTTGGTGCAGGGCGTCGCCACGAACGAGAGCGCATTTTCAACGGATTTGCCGGCTTGCGTGACGGCCGAGGTGCTCATTCCCGCTGACGCGACCGATGCGGTTTCGATGGCGAACGATCGTGTGATCGGTTACAGCGTGGCGGGTGATGATTCGGCGAATGTGATCGAGCGCATTTCTGCCGGCATGCAAGCGTGTGGATGGACCGCGGCTCCCGTGAGCGGGCAGACTGCATCGGTGGCGTTCTTCAAAGAGACGGGCGACGTGCGCTATGTGCTCGCGACATGTTTCCAGATGTCGGAGAGCGTTTCGGTGGTGCTTCAAGTGTCGTACGCGGAAGGCGGGTGGTAGTCGTGGATGAATGCGGTGATACGCAATCATGTGCGCCCGAGGTGGAATTTGCTCTCACGAGAAAGGCGCGGTTGAAAGGCTTGCTGCGCGCGCCTGTGCACGATCGCTGGATGGTGCTTGCGCCGTGTTGCGATATTCATACGATCGGCATGAAATACGCGCTTGACGTGGCGTTTGTCTCTCGTAGGGGAGTGGTGCTCACGGCTTTTAGAAACGTGGGGCCCAACAGGCGTTTGCGGAATCGAGCGGCGGCATTGGTGATAGAGCGCTTCGCCGATCCCGGGCGGGCGTGGCTCGTGCCAGGGGAATCGATTTCGATTGCGCGCATATGCGCTGATCAGAAGATTGAACGTGAAAGAAATCAAGAAAGGAATCAGAAAGGATTTCAATTATGAAAACTTGTCCGATATGCCATGCGAAAACATTTGACGATGCGCGCGTTTGCTTTGGGTGCCTGCACGACTTCACCAAGCCGTGCGATGATGGCGGCACGACTGTTCCGCAGGCTGATGATTCGCCGTTTTGGGCGTTGGGCCATGCCCCGCAGGCGCGTGATGCGGCTGGAGAAGCTGCTGCGTCTGGCGCGGACTGTCCCTCGAACGGATCGAACGATGCTGCTATTGCGCAGACAAAGGCGGAAGCGGCTGATGAGAAAACGAAGGCCGAGGTGGCCGACGCGCAAGAAGCCGCTCGCCGAGAGGGGCGGGAAGCGAATGTCTTGGCTAGCGACGTTCCGGCGACTTGGCAAACAGCAGGAGCGACCCAAGCGCAAGAGGGGCGTCCAGCGTGCGTGACGCTGGTTCAGGGTTCGGACCAAGCGAGCGTGTTCGCGCTTCAGTGGGAAAGCGGATCAGTAACGCTCGCGCTCGAGGGCGATGTCGAGGTGGTTGTAGAGGGGCAGGCCCGCATGGTTTTGCGGCCCGCGGCATCGCTTGCCGGCTGAAAAACGCAAGGCAGCGCAATCGATCGAAATCGGTTGCGCTGCCTTGATCGGCGTTGCTGAACGGGCCTCGTCTCAGCCTCTAGGCGAAGGCATCAAGGTTATTTCTTCAGCTCTTCGGCGAAGATCTTCTCGGCGTAAGCCTGGATCTTCGTGCTGGAGTTCAGATAGGCATCGAGAATCTTATCGCCCTCTTCGGTGAGGGTGGACCCGTGAGCGCCATCGCGATTCAGAAGCTGAAGCCCCAAAGCGGCCTCGGTTTCCTTGATGATGCGCCATGCCTTGCTGTAGGCCATGTGCATGCTTTTCGCGGCGGCGTTCAGCGAACCGAGCTCGCGCACGCCTAGGCACAAATTTGCGATGCCACGGCCGAATTGCGCGCCATCGTCACCGCCGTCGATTGCGACAGCCAAGCGAATAATCGGTTGAATGTGGTCGAGTTTCTGCATAAAGCCCCTCCATCGCTTCCCCAAACGGGGCAGATTTGATTTACCCAACGGGGCAGATTATATATCTATCTGGATAATCGAAGGCGGGAATTATGAAAAATTAATAATTGCGAATAATATATTGGATAAACGAACTGCGAGGTAAACTCAAGAAAAGACATCATCCACAACAGAATATTGCGATAAAAGATAGCTTCGCGTGGGGTCTGATTAGGGCTTAGGTGTAGCTTCTAGTGATATCGAATCAGGACTCCGGCACGGTTTCAAGCGATGCCGGGGCCGAGGTCGGGGTCAGAGCGTTGCCCTGATCGCTCGGAGCATCGCCCGCTGCGTCGCTCTGTTCGCTCGCCGGCTGGTCATCGGACAGACCGCCTGCAGCTTGGTTTTCGTAGCGCATCTTCTTCGGCACGATCAGCTTGTCGAGTGCGGCAATGGCGCCCGGCAAAATGACGAGCACCATAATCACGGCGATGAGCGCGCCTTCACCGATGATCAGGCAAATCTTGCCCGTAAGGTCGTGGAGCACCAAGCCGATAACGCCCGTCACAACAACGAGAATGCCGCCGGACATGGCCACGGTTCTGAACGACTCGCGGTACGCCTGGCCTAACGCCTCGTGCACCGGGGCTTCGCCGCGCGCGCGTCGGTAATTAGTCGTGAACAGGATGGCGTAGTCGATGGTCGCGCCCATCAGGATGGACTGCACCACGATAAGCGCCAGGTAATAGATGCTGTTGCCGAGCATGAAGTTGAGCGCCATGTCCCAGCAGAACGCGCTTTGCACAAGCGCTACCAGCACAAACGGAACGGCGATCGATCTGAACGTGATGAGCACGATGATGAAGATGGCGATGATCGTGAGTATCGAGATGAAGTTGAACTCGCTCGGGAAGCTGCGGGTCATGTCGTAGGTCATGGGTCCTTCGCCAACCAGGTACCAACCGTCGCTGCCGATCTGATCGCTCACCGTGTTCGAAAGGTTGCCCACAAAGGTGTCCATTTCGGTGGAGCTGGCATCGTAGGGAACGCTCAGCACTACGCGGCTGTGTTGCGACCCACGCAGTTGATCGGCGCCGGATTCAACCTGTTCGCGCGCATCGGTAAGTGTCTTGCGCGTGCTCGTGTCAAAGAACGAGTCGAACGCGGAATCGTTCATAAGATCGTCGACCAAGAACGCGGTGACCTCGTCAAGCGACATGGTCCACGAATCGTCGAAGTTTCGATTCGCGAAATAGGCCGTATACAGCAGTTTGATCGTGCCCTGGGGAACAGCGCGCAGGTCGAGCGCGGACGCCATGCGTTCGTACGTGTACGATCCGTCGTCAAGCGCGTCGACCAGCGATGCGAGCGATTCCATGCTGCTCAGCTTGTCGTCATCGAGCATGCCGCCCAAGTCCGTCTTCACGCCATCGCGCAGATAACTCGCGAATTGGTCGCGCGTGAGCGGCTGCACCGCGCCGTCGTTGAACTTGTAATAGAACAGCACGCGCACGACGCTTTCGTCCATGTCCATCTGGTCGGCCATCTCGGCGGCCGTATAGCGCTTGCCCACAGTGTTGCCGTAACTCTGCACGCTCTTTACGCCGTCCATGGCCTCGACCGCGGCCACCAGCGAATCCTCGTTCGCCTGCTGGGCGTTGTCGTACAGAATCACCACCTGCGAATCGGCCGGGAAAATTTCTTCCACGAACGCGGTGTCGTCGGTGTTGTTGTTGGCTTCGAAGTCGACGGTCGTCACGTTGCGCATGGCAAAGCCGCCCACGAACAGGGCCACGAACACGATGAGCAGCGGCACGCGCAGCTTGTACGAAAACGTGGTGAGCCCCTTCATCTTCGGACGCGGATGCGGCTTCTTCAGCGCCAGAATCCAGTAGTCGAATTCGATGGCGAACATCGGCATGATGGCGAACACGCAGATCAGGCTGATAAGCACGCCCTTGGCGAGCACCAGGCCCATGTCGGCGCCGATGGTGAAGCTCATGAACACCAGACACAACAGGCCCACAACGGTCGTGATCGAACTTGACGCAATCGCCACCACGCCCTTGGCCAGCGCGTTTTCCATGGCGAGCTTCGGTTCGTGCCGCGTGCGCTCGTCGCTGTAGCGGTTCATCAGCATGATCAGATAATCCATTGAAAGCGCCATTTGAAGAACGGCGGCGATCGAGGACGTTGTTTCGGAAATGCTGGGAAATATGAGGTTGGTGCCCATGTTGATGAGCACGGCCAGCAGGATGGTTATCAGAATCAGCAGCGGTTCGATCCAGCTGGTGGAAAGAACGAACAAGATGATGACGGCCAGGAACACGGCCGCCACGTACACAGGCCCTAAGTTGCTTGCGGAATTGCCGATGTCGGCCGCGATCCAGTATTCGTAACCGCGCCCTTGCATGGCCTTGTCGACCAGGTCATAACCCGTTTTCGCGTCATCGGAATACGAGTTGCCGGTCAGCGTGAGGCTGTACAGCACGTAATCGCCATTGTTGTAATCAGCTGAGTCACTTTCGTAGGAAACGCTTTCCACCAAATCGAATTTCGCTAGGTCATCGGCGATTTCCTGGCGCTTATCGGTCGGCACGTCCTTGGCCATCACGCGGATGGGCGTGGTTTCCGCGAATTCCTCGTTCATGATGTCCATGCCCTGTTTCACCTGCATGTTTTCGGGCAGGTACTGGGTCATGTCGGAATTCACGGTCACATGCAGCGACGCGAAGCCGCACAGTATAGCCAGCACGATGAACACGATGGCGATCGCGAATCGAAACTGGACTATGAAATGGGCGACTTTGCGCATCTAAACGTTACCCCAGAAACGCGCGCACGGCGTTCTTGATCGAATCGGTCGAAGAGTCGATGACCTCCGTGAAGCGGATGGGCAGGCTGTCGAGTTCTGCCAGGCCAGCGGGCACATTGTGCTTGCCGGTTTCTTCCGCGATCAGGTTGTTGAGCGCGCAGCCCGTGAGAGCGTCGACGTCGGCGGGCAACGGGTCGGTTGCCGCGATACCGTGCAGCGCGCGGTACACGTTGTTGCCGAACTTCGCCCAGTGCGCCGTGGAGGCCACTACCACGGGAACGTCGGTTTCGCGCAGGCGTTCCGCAACCTTGTAGGCAACGGCCGTGTGCGGGTCGAGCAGGTAATCGTGCTGCTCGAACACCTCGCGGATGGTCTGCAGGCACGTTTCGTTGTCGACGCAGTCGCCGCGATACAGCTCGCGCATCTTGGCGAACGTGTCGCGGTCCACCTGGAACTTGCGGTTGTTGGAAAGGTCGGCCATCCAACCGGCGATGGCCGCGCTGTCGCGCCCGGTCAGCTCGAACAGCTGGCGCTCCAAGTTCGACGACACCAGAATGTCCATCGAAGGCGAGGGCGTTTTCACGAACGGGCGGTCGGAAATGTCGTACGTGCCCGTGTTGATGAAGTCGGTCAGAATGCGGTTTTCGTTGCTGGCGCAGTACAGCATGCGAATGGGCGTGCCCATCTGCTTGGCGTAATACGCGGCCAGAATGTTGCCGAAGTTGCCGGTGGGAACGCACACGTCGATCGGGTCGCCGGCTTCCACCGCGCCGTTTGCAACCAGTTGGCCATAAGCGGACACGTAGTAAACGATCTGCGGCATCAGGCGGCCCCAGTTGATGGAGTTGGCGCTCGAAAGCGCGATGCCGAATTCGCTATGCAGCTCTTCGGCGAAAGCAGCGTCGTTGAACACGCGCTTGGCGCCCGTTTGGCAGTCGTCGAAATTGCCCTTCACGCCCCAAACGGTAACGTTTGCACCGCGCTGGGTGGCCATTTGCTTGAACTGAATGTCGCTCACGCCGCCGTCGGGATACATAACGCCGATGGAGGTGCCGTCGACATCGGCGAAGCCCGCGAGCGCCGCCTTGCCGGTGTCGCCCGAGGTGGCGACGAGGATCATGTGCTTGTCGGACAGCGTGCCGGCGTCGCGCATCTGCTGGGTGCTGGCGCTGAAGAAGCGCGGCAGGCACTGCAGGGCCATATCCTTAAACGCGCTGGTGGGGCCGTGCCACAGCTCGAGCACGTGCACGCCCGGCTCCACTTCGGTGATCGGGCAGATGGCCTGGTCATCGAAGTTTTCGCCGTACGCTTCGCTCGTGATGCGGTCGATCACGGCATCGGGCAGATCGACGTCGAACGCCTTGTAAATGCGCGCCGCGCGCTGCGCGTAGGGCAGGCTCGCGAGATCGCAAATTTCCTGGACGGTCATCTGGGGAATGGTTTCCGGCACATACAATCCGCCGCCGTTCGCCAGGCCGTTCACAACGGCTTCGGTGAACGTAACGTGGTCGGTGCAATTTCCGCGGGTGTCAAGGTAAAGATTCTGCGACATGGCCTGCTCTTTCCTGAAAGTTTCGAATAAAACGGTGAAAGTATAGCGCAGCGATATGGCCAGATTTGTTTCGTGAAAGAAAACCCACAGGCAGCGGGGCTGTTTTTCAACTGTGCGGCCGGTTTGTGAAGGAATTATGTTTACCGAGGGTAACAAAAATTCGCTCTTGACGCTTCGAGAAAGTAAACCTAAGATAACAAATGTCAACGGAAGCAAACTTCTTCTTTGATACCTTGCTTATCCGGCGGTGGAGGCTCTTCTCGTCTAGCCATCCATCGCAAATCAGGCTGGTGGGGGTTAAAAACTTCCCCCCTCTCTCTTCCCCCCACCAGCCTCCTCTCTTTCTTCGGTTCGTCAATCGTTTTTATGGCTTTTACTGTGCTATGATGGGCGAACGTTAATAGGAAAGGCGTGCGGTATGGAAAAGATTTCGAAGTCCCACGAAGATTATCTTGAGGCTATCGTCATGCTTGGTGGCACGACCGAGCGTTCGGTGCGTTCGGTGGATATCGCCAAGAAGCTCGAGGTTTCCAAGGCGTCGGTGAACAAGGCCATCACGCTGCTGAAGGAAAAGGGCTTTGCCGATCAGCCGTACTACGGCGACATCACGCTTACCCAGGTCGGCTATGATTACGGCAAGTCGGTTCTCGAGCGCCATCATCTGCTGTACATGTTCATGACCGAAGCGCTGGGCATTTCTCCGGAAGTTGCGGATGAGGAAGCCTGCCTGATGGAGCACGCTATCAGCGATGATTCCTTCGAGAAGTGGACCGCTTACATCAAGAGCTTGGACATCGATCCGGACCAGGCGCCGCAATAATTGCGCGTTTGCAAACTCGCATGGGAAGGCCGCTTTCGAGCGGCCTTTTTCGTGGGCGCGAACGCGGGTTTGTCAGTTTTTTGGCGATGCGCGAAAAGGCGTGTGGAAAGACGTGCGAAAAAACGGGCAAATTCCCAGAACAAGGGCCGTGTTCATCATGTGTGCGCGCGGTTTTTATGGTATGCTTTAAAGGCTCTTGAGCATTACACGCAACACTTAAATGGACCACGGTGCTACAAAGGGGCAATTCCATTGTCACGCCAAGGTAATATCGTTTCGTTCGACGACGTCAAACGCGCGCGCGGCACGCGTTCTATCAGCATGTCTTCAAACGGTACTGCCGCCCTGGCCCATGAACGCCGCGCTCATTCAGCGGTGCGCGCATCCGATTTGCCCGGTCGCAGGACGCAAGCCGACACTTCTTCACGGCGCAGCGCTTCCCGCAACGTGCGCGAGTTCACCGCATCGTCGTTTTCAACCGCATCCGCATCGCGCGGGCGCAAGTCGACGTCGTCGACTGCTTCGCCGTCTTCATCGTCTCGCTCGAGACGCGCTGACTCGAAGTCGTTTGCGGCGAGCAGGAGCAGGCGTGTGTCGAATTCGCTCAAGTTCGAGGATGACTTTTCCGACGAGCCCAAGCGCGCATCTCGCACATCGCTGCGCGAGAAGGCGAACAATCGCAAACGTGCGCGCGACAAGGAGCGCGCGGGCAAGATGTTTACGAAGCAGTTTGCCGGGTCGACGAGCTCCGATGCCAGCCAGAACGGGCCGCGCGCCGCGTTCTACAAGGGCGAGATGGGCCGCAGCCACCGCAAGGCCGCGCGCATGCAGGCAAGCGGCGTGGGCGCGTTCGCGTTTGCCCCGATAGCGGCGGCGATTGCGGCGATCCCCGACCTGGTCGGGCGCGTGTTCAAAACCAAGGCTCTGGCCATCACCGTTTTCGCGATTGCGTGCGTGGTGTTCGCGTGCGTGTCGCTGTATGGCCCGGCGCAGCAGTACTACCAGGCGGTGCGCGAGGGCGCTCGCTTGGAGGCCGAGTATCAGGCGGTGCAGCAGCGCAACGATTTGATCGCGGAGGAAAACGCCTCGCTATCCACCGATGCCGGCATCGAAACCGAGCTGCGCGAACGCTACAACTACGTGAAGGCCGACGAGGAAACGGCCAACGTAGCGGGCCTTTCGGCTGAAGCATCGCGCACGGATAGTGCCGATTCGGTTACGGGCATCGTGGCGTCCGGCAGCGTGAAAGCGCCCGAGACCTGGTATTCGCCGCTGCTCGATAAGATCTTCGGTTACACGGACTAACGCCTGGGTGGGCCGCTAATTCGATGGCCCTTGTGCGGTTGCGACGCGGGCTGGCGAAGAGAATCGCGCCGCTTGGCACGAAATCTGCGATTTCGGTGGTTGGTTGTTCGCTTGCGGCGGATATCGTTTTGTGATTTGCGATATTGTGGTACTTTTCCGGAAAATATTGCGTTATTGTGGTAGTAAAATTTGAAACTACCACAATAACGAAAAATATATCGAAAAAGTACCACAATAACGTGACTTAGCCTGTCGCCGTCTTCCCCCTGAGGCCTCTTATGTCCTTTTTGGCAGCCATTGCGCCGTGCCTTTGTTGCGTTCCGATTATTTCCCGCTAAGCGGGGTATCGCGTTGCCACCTGTGCTAAAGTGAATGCTTGCCGAAACACGGGAGCGTGGCGGAATTGGCAGACGCAGCGGACTTAAAATCCGCCATCTTCGGATATGTGGGTTCGAGTCCCACCGCTCCTACCAGTTCGGCAAGGCCGGATAAGTCCCACCGCTTCTACCAGTTCGGCAAAGCCGGATAAATTCCACCGCTCCTACCAGTTTGGGTGAGGTCGGATGGGGCCGACCGCGGCTTGCAGGCGAACGCGTTAGAGCTCGCTACATATATATAAGTACGAAATGGGTTGAAGACACACGCTATGATCGATATCAATCAAATGCTTTCCCAGGGCGATCTGCCCACAAGTTTCGAAGACTATCTTGACCGCTATGCCGACCAGGTGGGCGAGGTGATCAACCAGTACATCCCCAAGGGCACGCACCCCGACATGGATCGTTACCTGTACACGCCGCTTCTGGAATTCAGCCAAAACGCGGGCAAGCGCCATCGTCCGCTCATCTGCTTTGCGGCCTGTATGGCGGTCGGCGGCGACCCGAATCGCGCGGTCAGCTCCGCTGCGGCTATCGAGCACTTCCATTCGGCGGCGCTCTTCCACGACGACATCGCCGACGATGCAGAACTGCGTCGCGGTAAGCCGTGCATGCACATCACGGAAGGCGTCGGTGCGGCCATCAACATGGGTGACCTGGGCCTTTCGCTCGTAAACGGCACGGTCGTGAAGGACCCGCTGCTCGACGACGCCACCAAGGTGCGCGTGATTAACGAGCTCATCGACATGACGCGCCGTACCATCGAAGGCCAGGCGCTCGACATCGGTTGGGCGCGCGATGGCCGCTACGACATCACGCCCGAAGATTACCTGATCATGGCCACGCACAAAACGGCGCACTATTCGGGCGCGGTTCCGCTGGCTATCGGTGCGATCGTCGGCGGCGGCACGGAATCGGAAATCGAAACGCTGCGCAATTACGGCCTGGACACGGGCTTGGCGTTCCAGATCCAGGACGACCTTTTGAACCTGGTGGGCAAAACGGAAAGCACCAAGAAGGGATTCCGCGACGACATCACGGAAGGCAAGCGCACGCTTGTGGTCGTGCATGCGCTCAACCACACGGAAGGCGCCGTGCGCGATCGCTTGGTGGAAATTCTTTCCTCGAAGGCGCGCGACCCGCAGGTGCTTGCGGAAGCCGTGGACATCATGGACGAAGCGGGCAGCATCGAATACGCCCGTCAATATGCGGAAAACCTCACGAGTATCGCGAAGAACCGCCTCGTCGACATGGTGGAGCCGTCGTACGCGCTCAATCTGCTGCTTTCGATGGCCGACTGGTTCGTGAGCCGCCTGAAGTAACTTCAATCTGTTGCTTTGATAGAACGGGGCGCGCGCATGCGCAGCCACCGTTTTGCAAGGGGTACTATATAGATATGGAAACCATCACCTTACAGAGCAAGGGCGCAGCCGTTGAGGATGTCCAGCATCGTCTGGCCACGTTGGGCTTGCTCGCGGAAGAAAACGTCACGGGCGTTTTCGACGAAGCGACCGCTCAAGCTGTGCGCGCGTTTCGCGCGGACGCCGGGTTGCCGGAAGGCGACGACGTTACCGATAAGGTGTGGGCGGCGCTGGTCGACGTTTCCTATCACATGGGCGATCGCACCCTGTTTTTGCGCATGCCGTATTTCCATGGCAACGACGTGCTCGAGCTGCAGAAAGCGCTTGGCGCGCTCGGCTTTTCCGTCAACAAGATGGACGGCATTTTCGGCGCATACACGGAAGACGCTTTGCGCCGCTTCCAGGTGAATCTGGGCTTGCCGTCCGATGGCATTGCCGGGGCTTACACGTTCGCGGCGATTCGCAACCTGCATCATTCGTGGGAAGGCAAACCTGCCGTGAGCGGGCGCGTTAACCTGGGTTTCGCGCGCGCGGCCGACGTGCTGGAGCAAAACGCGCTCTGCCTGTTCGGCACCGATGATTTCACCCGCAGCGTCGCATCGCGCATGTCAAATCTGTCGCTCGCGACCAATCCGTCGTCGCGCATTGTGTCGGCCGATTCGCTGCTCGTGCGCCCGGATGACGATATGCTGCTGGCCCACATCGTGCTTACCGAGGAGCGAACGGCGGCAGATGTTCCGCGAGTGACGTTTGATCCCGAAGAAACGCTCGCGCTGCGCATGTCCCAAGCAATGGGCGCCGCGCAGGCGTGCAATCCGGCGCGCATCGCGATCGAATTGCCCGGCAAAATGTGGGAAGACGCAGGTGAAGGCCGCAGTGCGCAGCATTTCGCCATCACGCTACTCGATGCTTTGTGCCAGGCTTTCGCGCTGCATGACAAATAATCGACAAGCGCGGGTCAAATATCATTGTTTTATAGAGACGTGTTTTCAACGTAATAATTCAAACATTCGCCGAATTTAACTGGTAGAATACTATGCGGTGCGTTCTAACCGCATCACGAGGAGAAATTCATAGGCAGAGGAGAGAACTATGAAAGAATCGAAGGAGGAGCTGAGGGCTGCTGCCGAGGCGCGCGTAACTCAGGCTGCTCGCGATGCCATGGAGGCCGCGAAGCATGCCGTGTTCGTACCGGCTGAAAAAACGCCCAGGCCCTACATGGGGAACGAGACTCAGGCTGAAAAAGAAGCTCGTGCGAAGGCCATGGCTGCCGATACCGGAAGCATCGGGTCTGCTGCTGCGAAGTTCGTTTACGAGCCTGCTCGCGTAATCGAAACCGGCGTTGCCGCTCCCACTACCGTTATGGGTGCTGCACCGTTCACGGAAGACGAGATCGCCGGCGCTCTGGATCGCGTTACGCCTGCTGCTCAGGCTGCGCTCGACAAGATCGCTTCTGGCGAGCAGGATCCGGTCCTGCCCATCATCCAGCCGTACTACGGCGAGTCGAAAGACCCGGCAGGCGAAGCTGCCGCTAAGGCTGCCGCTCAGGCCCGCATCACCGCCGCCGCTGCTGCAACCATCATGACCGAGGATCAGGCAATCAAGCGCACCAAGCGCAAGGGGGAAGCCGGCATTCTCAAGGCATACGCAGCCGCTACCAACAACGTTATCGATTCCGGCGTTGTGGCTCCCACCACGGTGCTCGGCACCACGCCGCATTCGCCCGAGGATATCGCCGCTGCACAGGCGCGTATCACTCCTGCTGCTCAGAAGACGCTCGACAAGATCGAGTCCGAAATCCAGACTCCTTCGCTTCCTATCACTCAGCCGTACTATGGCGAGTCGAAGGACCCGGAGGGCGAAGCTGCTGCCAAGGCCGCAGCTCAGGAGCGCATCACGCTCGCTGCCGCTCTTACCATTATGAGCGAAGAAGATGCTCGCAACGCTTCTCTCGCCGCCGCGAAGACCAAGAAGGAAGCCGCCAAGAAGGCCGAGCCCAAGAAGGCTGCTGCTACTACCGCTGCCAAGAAGGAAGAGGCCCAGCCCGCTGCCGCTGCAACGCGCACGCGCAAGAAGCCGCGCCGCAAGCCTACGCGTCCCGAGCCCAAGAAGACGCTTACCGATATCGCTGCAAAGCCGAAGAAGCAGAAGAAGGAATTCGTCATGGGCGAATCCCGTGGCATCCTCGCCGCTCTTGCCGCCGCTTCCAACGTTATCGATGGCGGCGTTGCCGCACCCACCACGGTGCTTGGCACCAAGCCGTTCGCTGAGGAAGAGCGCACTGCTGCTCAGGAGCGCATCACCGCTGCTGCTCAGGAATCGCTCGACAAGATCGAATGCGAATACCAGACGGCCGTTCTGCCCGTCGTTCAGCCGTACTACGGCGAGTCGAAGGACCCCGAGGGCGAAGCTGCCGCACGCGCCGCTGCTCAGGCCCGCATCACGGCTGCCGCTGCTGCGACGATCATGACCGAGGAAGAAGCCGCTTCCGGCATCACCAAGACGGTCTCCACCGGCAAGCCCGCTGCCGCTAAGGCTTCCGCCACCAAGGTTGCCGCCGACACCACCAAGATCGGCGATGCGATTTCCGCTCAGTCCGCTGGCCTTATCGAGACCGGCGTTGTGGCTCCGACCACCATGCTTGGCGAAACGCCCTTCACCGCCGACGAGGTTGCCGCTGCTCAGGCACGCATCACGCCTGCTGCTCAGGCTGCTCTCGACAAGATCGCTTCTGGCGAGCAGGATCCGGTTCTGCCGATCGTTCAGCCGTACTACGGCCCGGTCGACGAGGAAGCCGCCGCTGCTGCACGCGAGGCTGCTCAGGCACGCGTCACGGCCGCCGCTGCTGCAACCATGATCTCCGATGGTTATGTTGCCGCTCCGAAGAAGGCCCTCGAAGTTCAGGGCACCACGCCCGAGGAAAAGGCTGCTGCCAAGGCCGCTGCCGAGAAGGCCGCTGCCGATGCGAAGGCCGCCAAGGCCGACAAGGCCGCCGCTGCTGCTGCCGAGGCCGAGAAGGCTCTGGCAGATGCCAAGCAGGCCAAGGCCGACGCCGAAGCTGCTGCCGACAAGGCCAAGAAGCTCGCTGCAGAAGCAGAGAAGCTTGCCGCCGAAATCGCTGCTGCCGAGCAGGCAGACAAGACGTACAACGTGGTCGTCTCCTCCCCGATGTACTCTATGCCCAAGAAGAAGTGGCCGCTGTTCTCCCACGACATCTTCTGGCGCGACGCGAAATAGTTCTCGCACCTCTGAATGCCGAACGGCCCCGCACTTGCGGGGCCGTTTTTGTGTGCGGTGGAGGTGGTAGGGAAGGCAGATGGCTGGCGGCGCGGAAGTCGGTTGGTGGCGGCGCGGGAGCCGGCTGGTGGCGGCGGCGCGGAAATTGCGCGGCTGCTACTCGAGCGCTTCGGCAGCCTCGAGCCATTGCAACTCGAGCGCCTCAAGCTGTTCCTCGAGCGCCTCGATTTCGGTTTGCTGTTTGCCAAGCGCGACGAAGTCGGTCGGGTCGATCGAAAACATTTCCTGTTTGGCCGTCTCGATCTTGCCGCGCAGAGTTTCCAGCTTGCGTTCCGTGGAAGCCAACGTTTTCTTTAACGCGCGCAGCTCGCTGTTCGAAAGGCCGGTGGCGCCAGCAGACCCAGCCGCGTCGCCCGCGCACGCACCCGCGCTCGCTGCACCCGCGCTCGCTGCACCCGCCGCATCTGCCGCGCGTGCTTCTTCCGCCAGCTCGAGATATTCGTCCACGCCCGCAGGCAAGTGGCGCACGCGCCCGCCGAGAATCGCGTACTGGTTGTCGGTCACGCGCTCCATCAGGTAGCGATCGTGCGTGACCAGAATCAGCGTGCCGGGCCAGCCGTCGAGCAGGTCTTCCACGGCAGCGAGCATGTCCACGTCCAAGTCGTTGCCCGGCTCGTCCAAAATCAGCACGTTCGGCTGGTCGAGCAGGATCATCATCAGCGCCAAGCGGCGCTTTTGCCCGCCGGACAAGTCGCACACGGGTTCGTTCAAGTCTGCTTTCGAAAAGCCGAGCCGCTCAAGCAGATCGCCGGGCGTTTGCTCCTTGCCGTCGAGCATCACGCGGCTCGTGTAGCGGCCGGCAACTTGTCGCACGCGATCGTTTCCGCAGGCCACAAGTTCATCCAGATGCTGCGAAAGCACGGCGAACTTCACCGTTTTGCCGATCTTCACGCGTCCGCGCACGGGCGCAATCTTGCCCTGAATCGTGTTCAGCAGCGTGGTCTTGCCCATGCCGTTTTCGCCGACGATGCCCACGCGGTCGCCGGGCCCAATGTTCCACGTGATGTCGCGCAGGATTTCCTTGCCGTCAAAGGCCACGGCAACGTTTTCCAAGTCGATGCATTCCTTGCCCAGGCGCGCAACGGCCATGCGCTGCAGCTCCAGCTGGTTGCGCAGGGGAGGGACATCCGCGATAAGCTCCTGAGCAGCCTTAACGTGGAATTTCGGCTTGGTGGAACGCGCTCGGGCGCCACGTGAAAGCCAGGCGAGCTCGCGGCGGATCTTGTTCTGTCGGCGTTCCTCGGTCACACGCGCCACGCGTTCGCGCTCCACGCGCTGCATGATGTACGCGGAAAAGCCGCCCTCGAACGGTTCGATGCGCCCGTCGTGCACTTCCCACATGTTCAGGCACACCTCGTCCAAGAACCAGCGGTCGTGCGTGACCACCAAAAGCGCGCCGTCATTGGCCTTCCACCGGGTCTTTAGATGCTGCGCGAGCCAGTTGATCGCGCGCACGTCAAGGTGGTTGGTGGGCTCGTCGAGCATCAGAACGTCCCAGTCGGCAACGAGCAAGCGCGCCAAGTCGACGCGGCGGCGCTGACCGCCCGAAAGCGTTCCCACCAGCGCATTCCAATCGATATCCGCCACCAGCCCGTTCAAGATGCTGCGCACGCGGGCGCTCGACGCCCATTCGTATTCGGGCGCATCTCCCACGATGGCCTCGCGCACAGTGTGGGCGTTATCGAGGTTGTCGGTTTGGCCCAACACGCCCACGCGCACGTCGCGCGTGCGGATAACGCGCCCCTCATCAGGCTCGATGTTGCCGGAAAGCAGTGAAAGCAGCGTGGATTTGCCATCGCCGTTCTTGCCGACGATGCCGATGCGCGCACCCTCGTCCACGCCGAGCGAGATGCTCTCGAACACCGTTTTGGTGGGGAATTCCACCCGCGCTTTTTCGCAACCCAGTAAGAACGCCATAGCCGCCGCGCCCTTCTACCAGTTCTTGCGGAACTTCGACACGGCGCGCGTGGCGAACACGATGATCACGATCAGCACGATGCCGCCGACGATTCCCACGATGGCGAGCACGTTGAGCGGCCCCGATTCGCCGCCATTAAGCGCGATCGGCGTCATGGCGCCTTCGGGAATCTCGCTCACGGGCGTTGCGTACGCCTTGATGGGAAGATTGTCGACTACGAACAGCTTGTCGGTTCCCACCGACGCCTCGACCGATTCGGTCCAGTCGTTCCACGCGAACAGGTCGCCGCCGTTGCGCACGTAGCTTTCGCCTTCGTTGACCACGGCGTTCGAATACATCACGACGCCGCTGTCGCTATTGGCTTCGGCGCCGTTCACGCTCGTGTCGGTGTTGGCGATCAGGTAATAGGTGCCGTCTTCGCCCTGCTCCTGGACGATCACGCTGAAGCGGTCGCCCGCGCTGAAGTACAGGGGCGACTCCAGGCTGATGCGGTGGATGCCCGCGTGCGCGATGGTCGTGGTGAAGTGCGCGTATGCCGTGCCGTCGTCGGGAGACGCGTCCGTGTTATTGGCGTTGTTGCTGCTACCGTTGCTGCTGGCGCTCGAGCCCGCATTCGCGTCGCTCGCATCGCTGGCGTCCAGCTTCACGATGGTCACTTCCACTTGCGTGTTTTCCGCGGGCGTCTGCACGCTGATCGCGCTCACCTTCTCGGTTTGGCTCACGCTGAAAACGTTCGCCATCGCAATCTGCGTGTCGAATTCGCTCGCGCTCGTGTTCCAAGCGGGCAAAAAGTCGTACTGATGCACGATGGTGTAGGGTTCGTCATCGGAGGCGGTCTGCTCGAACGTGAACGAGACCGGGTCGGACAAACTCATGTCGTAATACGATAGGTAGAAGTAGCCGGAACCATCAACGCCCCAGGCGTTTCCCCAGGTGGCGCCATTGGGGAATTCGCCATCTTCCGACCCCCAGTTGTTCTTGACGATCCAGGCGCCATCGCCCGGCGGAAGGTTGTCGGACAGGAAATTGTCGCGCGAATAGGTGTCGTCCCAGCCCACGATGCAGCCGGCGTGGTTGGACGTGAGCGGCTTGCCGTTGTCGGAATAGCTGTACTGGGCCCAGGTGCCGTCCTCGGTGTTCAGGAAGGCCGAATCCTCGCCGGAATCCTCCGACATATATTGGTCGTTGTAGAACGATATCGCAACGCCCCGACCTGCGGCTATTTCCTGCTTGATGGTTTTGGTCGCATCGGAGTCGTACCGATAGATGCCGGTGTCGGATGTGGTTGCGGGGCAGGGCAGAATGTTGGCGTCGGTCAGGCGGAAGTCGGATGTGAAGCGCAGGCTGTCGTCTACCGACCAGTCGCCTTCCTTGCTGTAATAGATCGCTTCACCGTAATAGTCGTACTCGATGATGCCTTCCTCGTTTTGGTAGGGGACCGTTTCCTCCAGAATGGGCCCCGACCCCTGCGCGAACAGCGATGCTGCCCAGAACACCTGGCCGCCCGCCTCGAGCGGTTCGCCGTCTTCAACGACTATGCCTTCGCCCACCTGCGCGGTATAGGCGCTCGCGGAATCTTCGATCGCGTTGCTCGCGAACCAGGCCACGGCGCGCTCGGATAAGTCGAGGCTGTTCTGCAAAAGGCCGGTGTCGGTTTCGGTGAGGTAGGTGCTTCCCGTCGAGGTGGCAATGCTGATTTCGGCAGCGGCGAGCGCGGTGAAGGCCCAGCACGTGCCCCAGGGGTTTTGGAACTTGACGGGGCTCACGTAATCGGCTGTGACGCCGTTGACGGTGGCGTTGCGCAGGTCGAATGTTTCCGGCAGTTGGGTGCTTGCGCTTGAGCTGGAGCTGGCGGAAGCGGTCGAGCTGGCGGAAGCGGTTGCGGAATCGGCCGCGCAGGCGCAAAGCGGCGCTGCCGTGCAGGTGAAGGCCAGCAGCAGCGCTGCAAGAAAGGCGGATATGCGTTTTGTTGCGTGCATGCGGAGATGCTCCTCTCGCGGGGTTTTCCAAATTGTACCCGCCTTGCGCGGCGGGGCGCACGCCAAGCGAAGGAAAACGCACGACCTGCGCATGCGACTGCGCGCGGCGGGTGAAGCGCTCAGGCGCAGGGTGCAGGGACTAAACAGATGGCAGGCGGGGCATGAGACACATACCTCCGAGGTATCTGTCTCATTCGGGCCGCAGTTGGCAGAAACCCCGACTTTGCATAACCGTGCACGCAAATCCGGCCCAAATTGGCACAAACTCCGACTTTGCATAACGAAACAAGGGAAATTCCCCTTCCCGCTTATGCAAAGTCCGATTTTACGCCATTTTCGTATGCAAAGTTCGAGTTTGTGCCCTACACGGTTATGCAAAGTCGGGATTTGTGCCAGATTGCTCTCTTTTGCGTGCAAATGTCGGGACAACTACGAGTCTCTTCCGTTTGGCCCAGATGCCCGCCGGTCGTAGTCGGAACGTGCTGCAGGGTGCTACGACTCCTCGCGATCTGGCCCAGATGCCAGCGAGTCGTAGTTGTGGCGGTTACGACTCCTCGCGATGTGGCCCAGATGCCCGCCGGTCGTAGTCGGAGCCAGCCGCGGGGCGCTACGACTCGCCGCGATCTGGCCCAGATGCCCGCCGGTCGTAGCAAATTCGGCCCCATTTCCGCGATTTCCGCCACAAAAGCCGCCGGGTCGTAGTCGCTTGGGAGGTCGGGCGCCGCGCCGCTTCGGTTGGCCAGCTCGAATGCCCAGCTCAGGGGCTCGCCGGGAAATTTCGCGCGTCCGCCCGCGATCGCGGGGTGCCGAATCCGCTACGACTCGCGCCCATCTGTGGCGAAAAACGCCGAAAAGGCGCCGAATCCGTTACGACTCGCCGCGATCTGGCCCAGATGCCCGCCGGTCGTGGCGGCGGCGGTTACGACTCGCCGCGATGTGGCCCAGATGCCCGCCGGTCGTAGTCGGAGCCAGCCGCGGGGCGACTACGACTCGCCGCGATCTGGCCCAGATGTCCGCCGGTCGTAGTCGGGGCCCGCCGACATCCGTTGGGCGTCAACGCTCGCTGTCGCCCGCCCCGCGGCCCTGTGACAAATGGTTAATTCTAGTGGGACAGTGGGATTTTACTTGACTTGCACGCGCTATCCACTATCTTAAATCCTAGCGAATTACAGGGGTTTAAAACCACCGATGAAAGAGAGAAAACTATGACGAGCAACTTGTTGAGCATTCGCGGTCTGAATGCCTCGGTGGACGAAAAGTCCATCCTCCACAACATCGACCTGGACGTGCCGCAGGGCGAAGTCCACGTGCTGATGGGCCCGAACGGCGCCGGCAAATCCACGCTGGGTCACGTTATCATGGGCGACCCGGTGTACACCATGACCGACGGCACCATCACGTTCAACGGCGAGGACATGACCGATCTTCCCGCCGACAAGCGCAGCCATGCCGGCCTGTTCCTGAGCTTCCAGGCGCCGGTGGAAATCCCGGGCGTGCCGCTGTCCAGCTTCCTGCGCGCCATTCTGGACGGCCGTCCCGACCAGCCCAAGCTGAAGAACAAGGAATTCCGCAAGCGCGTGAAGGAACTGGCCGCCGAGCTCGATTTCCCCACCAAGAACCTGAACCGCGAGCTGGGCGTGGGCTTCTCCGGCGGCGAGAAGAAGAAGATCGAGATGCTGCAGCTGCTGCTGCTCGAGCCGAAGCTGGCCATCCTCGACGAAACCGACTCGGGCCTCGATGTCGACGCACTTTCCGTCGTGTCGAAGGGCATGGAAATGTATCGCGAGCGCTGCAACGGCACGCTGCTCATCATCACGCACAACACGCGCATCTTGGAGCACCTCGATGTCGATCGCGTGCACGTGATGGTGAAGGGCAACATGGTGGCCCAGGGCGATGCCGACCTGATTCCGCAGATCGACGCCAACGGCTTCGAGCGCTACGAGGCGCAGCTTGCCGAAGCGCAGGACGCCGCGCAGGCCGAGGCAGAATAGGCGGCTTGGTATGGCAAAGAAACGCACCGAGGTCGCCGACATCGATCGTAGCATGTACGATTTCCGCTACGAAGATGCCGACGCCGAGAAACTGGACGAGGGCCTAACGCCCGAAATCGTCCGCGAAATCTCCGCTAAAAAAGATGAACCCGCATGGATGCTCGAGCACCGCTTGAAGTCGCTCGAGATCTACCGCGAGATGCGCATGCCCGACTGGGGCCCCTCCATCGCGGGCCTCGACATGGACCACATCGTCACGTACGTGAAGCCCAACACCGACCAGAAGGCCGACTGGGAAAGCGTCCCCGAGAACATCAAGGACACGTTCGAGCGCCTGGGCATTCCTCAGGCCGAGCGCAGCTACCTTGCCGGCGTGGGTGCGCAGTACGATTCCGAGCTCGTGTACCACAGCATGCAGGACAGCGCTGCGAAGATGGGCATCGTGTATTCCGGCATCGAGGAAGCCCTGCATGGCGAATATGCCGAGCTCATCCACGAGAAGTTCATGACGCTCATCACCCCGCGCGATCACAAGTTCGCGGCCCTGCACGGCGCCGTGTGGTCGGGCGGCTCGTTCGTGTACGTTCCCAAGGGCACGAAGCTCGATTACCCGCTGCAGAGTTATTTCCGCCTGAACGCGAAGGGCGCCGGCCAGTTCGAGCACACGCTCATCATCGTGGAAGACGAAGCCGACCTGCACTTCATCGAGGGCTGTTCCGCGCCGAAGTACAACGTGGCCAACCTGCATGCGGGCGCGGTCGAGCTGTTTATCGGCAAGAACGCGCACCTGCGCTATTCGACCATCGAGAACTGGTCGAAGAACATGTACAACCTGAACACCAAGCGCTCCATCTGCGACGAAGGCGGCGAAATCGAATGGATTTCCGGCTCGTTCGGCAGCCACGTGGGTTATCTGTACCCCATGAGCATCCTGAACGGCCGCAAAGCGAAGTCCAGCTTCACGGGCATCACTTTCGCGGGCGAGGGCCAGAACCTCGACACCGGCTGCAAGGTGGTTATGAACGCGCCGGAAACGTCTGCCAGCATCGAGACGAAATCGATCAGCAAATCCGGCGGCGTGTCCACGTTCCGCAGCTCGGTGGTTGCGACCAAGAACGCCGAAGGGTCGGCCTGCAGCGTGTCGTGCCAGTCGCTCATGCTTGACGACCGCAGCCGTTCCGACACCATCCCCGCGATGGACGTGCGCTGCAAGAACGTCGACATCGGGCACGAGGCAACGATCGGCCGCATCGGCGACGACAAGATCTTCTACCTGATGAGCCGCGGTATTTCCGAAGAGGAAGCACGCACCATGATCGTGAACGGCTTCGCGGAGCCCATCTCCAAGGAGCTGCCGCTCGAATACGCCGTGGAAATGAACAACCTGATCAAACTCGAAATGGAAGGGGCGATTGGCTAATGAGCGCAGAAGCTACTACCATTACGCGCGCAAACGCGATGCCCGCTCCCACGTGGTATCGCTTGCGCATGTCCAACGTTGACATCGAAGTTCCCGAACTGGCGCAGGCCAGCGAATATGCGATAGAAGGCACCGCACAGGTGACCGACGGCGCCGGCGCGTTTGAAGCGGCGCTCGACGCGGCCCAGGCCGAATGGGAAGCCGCGCATCCCGATCCGTTTTTGACGACCGCTATGATCGATGCGGGCAAGGACGAAGACGCCACCTATGGCGGAACGGCTCTTTCCGTGTATCAGGAAGAAGCGGACGCCATCGAGGCGAGCCGCAGCTTGGCCCGCGCGTTCGAAACGGGCACGGGCGCCGAAGCCCACGCGTTTTTGCGCGAAGCCGCAGGTCGCGTGACGGTTATCGCCGCCGAGGCAGGCCAGACGGCCACCGCCGACGTGCTGGTGAGCGCCATCGACGGCGCGCTGAACGTGGCCGCGCTTGACCTGGTGGCTGCAGAAGGCGCCGACCTCACCGTGAACATCACGGTCGATTCGCCGGCCGCGGGCACGGGATTTGCGGCCACGAGCCTGCGCGTGTTCGCAAGCGCTGGCGCGCGCGTGCATATCGTGCGCACGCAAACGCTGGATGCCACCTTCACCGATCTTGACGACATGGGCCTGTTCACCTGGGACAACGCCTTCATCGATGTGCGTCAGACGGTGCTCGGCGCCGCCCGCACGTTCACCGGTTTGGCGGGCGATATCCGCGGCGTGGCCAGCCGCATCGACGTTGACACGCGTTACCTGGGCCACGACGAACAGGTGCACGACTTCAACTACGAACTGCGCCATCATGGCCCCAAAACCCAGTGCAACATTCTGGCGAACGGCGTGCTCGCGGGCACGTCGAAAAAGACGCTGCGCGGTACCATCGACTTGGTGCGCGGCTGCAAGGGTGCGGAAGGCCTCGAGCGCGAAACGGTGCTGCTGGTGGACGATGGCGTGCAAAACAAAACGGTGCCGGTGATCCTGTGCAACGAGGATGACGTTGCCGGCAACCACGGCGCGACCATCGGCCATGTGCGCCCCGAGCAGATGTTCTACCTGGCCAGCCGCGGTCTTTCGCAGGAAGCGGCCGAGGCCATGTTCGTGCGTGCCATCATGGAGCAAGCCGCGATCGACGCTCCGTGCGAAGCGGCGCGCGCCGGCGTGCTGCGTTTGGGCGACAGCATTCTGCCCGGCTTTTCCGATGTGTTCGACGAGGAGGCCTAGGCGATGGCTCAGACCGTAGACATCGTGGCGAATCCGTTCAAGGCGGATTTCCCGCTGCTTTCCGAACGCCACCCCGAGGTCGCGTTTTTGGACAGCGCGGCCACGGCTCAGCGTCCGGCCTGCGTGCTGGATGCGCAGCGCGAATTTTATGAAACCATGAACGCGAACCCGTTGCGCGGCCTGTACGAACTTTCGTACAAGGCAACCGAGGCGATCGCGGATGCTCGCCGTCATGTTGCGCGCTTCATCGGCGCAGGTGACACGCGCGAGGCGGCCAAGGATGTCGTCTTTTGCCGCAACGCGTCGGAAGCGCTGAACCTGCTCGCTTATTCGTACGGCGGCATGGTGTTAGGCCCGGGCGACGAGGTGTGCATTTCCATCATGGAGCACCATTCCAACTGCGTGCCCTGGCAGCAGGTGTGCGCACGCACAGGCGCCAAGCTCGTGTACATGTACTTAGACGACGACGCCCGCCTGTCGGAAGCCGAGATGCGCGCCAAGATCAACCCGGCCACCAAGATCGTGTCGGTGATGCAGGTGTCGAACGTGCTCGGCGTGGAAAACGACATCGCGCTGCTCACGCAGATCGCGCACGAAAACGGCGCGGTGATGATCGTCGACGGCGCCCAGTCGGTGCCGCATATCCCCGTGAACGTGGCCGCGCTCGACTGCGACTTCTTCGTGTTTTCCGCCCACAAGGTGTTCGGCCCGATGGGCATCGGCGTGTTGTGGGGCAAGCATGATCTGCTCGATGCGATGCCGCCGTTTTTGACCGGTGGCGAAATGATCGAAGTGGTTACCGAGCAGGGTGCCACGTGGGCGCCGGTGCCGGAAAAGTTCGAAGCGGGCACGCAGGATGCTGCGGGCATTTTCGGGCTGGATGCGGCGCTTACCTATGTGGAAAACATCGGACTCGACGTTATCGCCGCGCGCGAAGCTACGCTGGTGGATTACTGCATGTCCGAGCTGGAGAAGCTCGACTTCATCACGCTGTACGGCCCGAAGGATCACGCCGCGCATCACGGCGTGGTGAGCTTCAACGTGAATAACGTGCATCCGCACGACGTGTCCGGTATTTTGGACAACTCGCATGTGGCCATTCGCGCGGGGCATCATTGCGCGCAGCCGCTGATGGCGCAGATCGGCTGCCAGTCGTGCTGCCGTGCGAGCATGGCGTTTTACAACGACAAGGCCGATGTGGACGCGCTGATCGAGGCGCTGAAGATCGTCGATGGCATGTTCAACTAGCAAGCATAACGCGGCCGCTCACGTGGGCGGCCGCACCACGATAGGAGCAATCATGGGGGACAACATTTACACCGCGGCGCTGATGGAGCATAACGCGCACCCCGATTACAAGTACGACTTGGAAGACGCCACGCACGAACACGAGGGCATCAACCCGAGCTGTGGCGACGAGATGGTGCTGAAGATCAAGCTCGACGGCGACATCATCGAGGAAGCCGCGTTCACGGGCCACGGGTGCGCCGTGTCGCAGGCGTCGGCCGACATCATGGCCGAGTTGATCACCGGTGAAACGGTTGAGGAGGCCAAGCGCCTGAGCGGCCTGTTCATCGGCATGATTCAGGGCAACGAGCTTTCCGATGAGGATCGCGAGGATTTGGATGAGGCGGCCGAGCTGCAAAGCATCAGCCGCATGCCCGCGCGCGTGAAGTGCGCGGAATTGGCCTGGCGTACGCTCGACGGCATTCTGCAGGAGAACGGGCTGTAAGCTGGGCGGCTGGTGGTTGGCCTGGCGGGCTGGGCGGCCGAGCGGCTTGCAACTGAGCCAGCGCGATATTCGCTGAAGGGAGGCGCGCATGCTTGTAACCTCGAAGGGGCGCTATGCGTTGCGCCTCATGATTTACGTCGCCCGCGCGGGCGAGGGCCAAAAGGTGGCGCTGCGCTACGTCGCCGAGGCCGAAAACATTTCGCAGAAATACTTGGAGCAGCTCGCTCACACGTTGGTGGGCGCGGGGCTGCTGGTGAGCGTGCGCGGCAAGGGCGGCGGCTACAAGCTGGCGCGCCTGGCGGCCGAGCTTTCCGCGGGCGACGTGCTGCGCGCGGCCGAGGGCGACACGCAGTCGGTGGCCTGCGACGGGCTCGATGGCGTGTGCCCGCGCGAAGACGAGTGCTCCACGGTCGCTTTTTGGAAGGGTTTGGACAAGGTGATCGAGGACTACGTGGACGGCGTGACGCTCGACCAGCTCGCAAAGGACGATTCCGCCGCCGCCACGGCGCGCATGCTGCAGCGACTGAGCAAGCTGTAGGGGCGCGACAAGCCGGCAATCAACATGGCCGGCCAGCAGCGCACGACCCCCGCCGTCATCCGCGGCGCCCCCGGCCTTCCGCGGCGCCTCGTGTCTTCCGCCGCACCGACCCGTTACCGTTATCGATAATTCACAATCCCAATGGCGGGACTTAGGGCGCAAGGCATTATCGCGTTATCCGATGAGCGCTATAATGCGCACATGAGCATTTTCGGGAACACCTCCGCCGTGCAAGAACAGCCGGCGTTTCGCGTCATCGGCGGCCTGTCTGCCGATGCGCTCAAGCGCGCCGTGCATGCGAAGGCCGACCCGCGGGTGGAAGAAGCCCTGCATGCGTTCTCGGAAAAGCCGCTTTCGTATCGCGCGGTCAAACGCATCTTCGACCTGGGCTTGAGCGCCGGCGTCGTGGTGGTGGGCAGCATCCCTGCGGCCCTGTTGAGCGCGGTTATCGTGGTGGAATCGAAGGGATCGCCCTTCTACACGCAAACGCGCGTGGGCAAGGGCGGCAAGCTGTTCAAGCTGTACAAGTTCCGCACGATGTTCGCGGATGCCAATGACCTGGAGAAGTACCTGACCGAAGACCAGATTGCTCAATGGATAGCCGACCGCAAGGTGAAAGACGATCCGCGCGTGACGAAGATCGGTCATTTCCTGCGCAAGACCAGCCTCGACGAACTGCCCCAGTTCCTCAACGTGCTGCAGGGCCACCTGAGCATCATCGGTCCGCGCGCGATCACGCCCGGCGAACTGGAATGGTACGGCGACGATGCCGGCATTCTGCTGAGCGTTACCCCGGGCATCACGGGGCTCTGGCAGTCGGGCAAGCGCAACGCGGCGCGCTACGACACGGGCGAGCGCCAGCAGATTGAGCTCACGTACGTGAAGGAAGCCGACTTGGCCATGGACGCCCGCATTGTCGTGAAAACCATCCAGACGATCCTCGCCGGCAAGGGCGAATAGAAGGGCGAATAAGGAAGGGCTAGAGCTCGCTCGCTAAGGCTTTCTTTGCCTCTGCCAGTTCGCGTTTGAAGTTCTCGAAAAATTCGCTTTGTCGCTGCTCAAGAGCTTGCAGATAGATGTCGCTCTGCTCGGCCTCGCCGGCATCGAATAATCGAAGTGCCACATAATCGGCGGGCGAAACCCCCAAGCGCTCACAGCAATCCGCAAGAGCATCGCGCACTTGGTCGTAATTTGCGCCCGTGAGCACCTGAACCTGTTCGGCGCAAACGGTTGCCTCATGGGAAAACGCGCGCGTTCTGCTTTTCATCAGGGGCCCGATTCCCGCCTTATTGCGCATGAGCGGCAGCGTTGCCAATCCAACGCCAGGGTCGGTGTTCACTTCTACAACGACGGGCCCGTTAGGCGTTATGGCGATGTCCCAACCGAGGTAGCCCGTCAGGTTTGCGTGCTGTGCCGCTTGTTGCACCAGCGCAATGGCCTCGCCGAAGAACGGCACGACGAAGCCGCGAATGGCGCACCCGGTGATGGGGTGTGCGGCCAGAATGTGCCCATGGTCGTTCGCGGCATCGGTGCACAGCGCGCCTGTGGCAAGGTCGACCACTGCGGCGAATCCGCCATTCTTGAGGTTGTCCACGATCGTGTCCTCGGTGGAAAGCTTCAGAACCGCATACATCACGTCGATGCCCGCGCCCTCACGCGCGGGAAGCGTCACCAGTCGCAGCGTCGCCACGGCGTGCGGCGAAAGCTTAGCGAGCGCGGGGTGTTGCGCGATTTCGCCCTCGACCACGCCCTTCGGCTGCGACTCCAAGTCGGCGCAAATCGCCTCCGCATCGGCGGCGCTCCATTCGATCACGCGGATTCCACTGCCGCCGTTTCCTGCTTGCGGCTTGTAGAACACGCGCGCTCGGTCACCGAACAGGCGCTCCATCTCAGACGGGGTTGCCTTGTCGCTCGGCAGCCAAGGCCTCTGGAGAAAATCCTGCAGAATAGCGTTGGCAAGCACCTTGTCTTGGGTTATCGCGACGGTTTCCGGGTCGGTGTCGTATTGCGCGCGCAGAATCTTCGACAGGTGGATGAAGAACAGCTTCCCCTGCGTGACAAGGTCCGCTTCGTGCATGCCGAAGCGCTTGTATTCGGAGAAGGCGCAGCCTGTGCGCGCCATGGCTTCCTCGATGCGCATGCGCGCGACATCGGTCGTCCAGCCTGCCGCTTTGGCAACGCTGTGCGCCACCTTGTTGCGCGCATGGGAAGCCTTGATTTCGGCGAATTCGTCGTCGAGGTAATCGGCATAACGCTTGCGTTGTTCTGCTGGCGTAAGCGCATCGAGGCCCAGCTCGAAGTATTCCTTGGGCCAAACGCCCAGATCGGCATGTGCGCTGGTCAAGCGCTCGAGCGCCAGGTTAGTGGGCGCGCCGGCTTTCTCGGCGATGCGCTGCGCCCAGCTGTGCGCCTCGCGCGTGAATCGATCGGAGTAGCGCTCGAGCAGAGGGCGAATACCCGCACCCGCTCCGTTTGTAGCCGCGATGGTGCTTGAATTGTGCCCCTTGCGGATGCTGACGAAGTCGACCGTCTGCGAAGAGACGCGCATGCGCCAAACCAGAAAGCCGGTAAGGCCCTCGTCGGCGCATGTTTTTACGGCGAAAGCTTCGGCAAGCCCGATGCAAGGATTGGCCGCGCGCATTTCCTCGCGTACAACCTCGAAGCCATCGGGCGTTTTGGCCAGGGAATAGGCGACGACCGCAATCGGCGTGCCTTCGGGGCCCGTGTCTGCCTTAGCGCGCGAAAGCGTAACCACCGCTATTTTGTGGCGCTTACCCTTCGGGGATTCGCTGCTTTGCCGATTGTCCGCAACGGAAATGTCGCATTCCGCGTGCGTTTCCAGATAGCGCTTGGCGGCCTCGTTCAAGGGAAATTCGCGGCGAATTTCAGAGCGCGTGGCGAGGGTTGAAGCTTTGCCCAGTGCGATCTCGTTGAGCTTCCAGAACTGCTGGTCAACGTATTCTTCGAAGGTGCAGCCGGTCCGCTTTTGGGCGTGCGCCATATGCAGGCGGGTTGTTGCTGCGCTCCAGCCGGTTTCTTGCGCGACGCGTTTGATCAGATCGGCATCTATCTCGGGTGGTTGCTCTGCTTCCATGCGCAGGTCAATGGCCAGCCGCTTTGCTCGTGCCTCAGGGGTCGCCTGATCGTTCATCTCGAATTCCCGCGCGGCCTGCATATGGCGCGCGAAGCGATTCTCCATGAACGCAAGCGTTTCGGCCTGCTCCGCATCGGTTTTGCTGTGCATGTCGTAGCGATAGTACTCAGTAGGCCCAATGCCGAGCCGCTCGCATGCGGATTCCACCACGGCAGCGTCGATGCCGAGCAGGTCCGCCACAATCGCGCAGCGGGTACGGTATGTTTCAGAAGGGTTCACGATGGGGCCATGGTTGATGTGCGCCAGAGCTTTGGGCAACGCCTGCTGAAGAAGCTCGATTTCATGCGGTGTGCAAGAGGTAAGGTTTTCCACGCCGTTTTCAGCGGAAAGCTTCACCCAGCTGCAGGCGCCATTGGAGGGCACCGTATTTGCGGGCGCATGCGCGACAAGGTAAGCAAGATGCTCGCATGCCAGCATGTCGCCAAACTGGTTGCCAGCGCCTTTCCGATATATCGAGGGGACTTTGCCGCCCATCTTCACCCAGGTGAACGTGCGCAAATCCTCGATGTCGGTCGGCACGGCGAACGCGACGGTTCCTTCCGCGGCAACATATCCGTATAACGAGGTTGGCTGATTTGTTTGCCGAAGAGCGGGGGCAAGCTGCTGCTGGCTAATTTGCTCGAATCGGCCGCAACGCGCCGTGAGTTGCTGCGCCACAAACTGCGTGCGCGCATTGCCTTCGACCACGATCCAGCGTTCGTCCTGCGTGAAGGTAAGATCCCAACCAGCGTATCCAAGGCCTTCCACCGCAGCGCTCGCTGTAAGTGCCACGCGCAAAGCTTCGTTCCAAGCGGGCAGCTGAAAGCCCTTAAACGTTACGCCTGAATCGGGATGGGCTGCATATCGTGCGGCGCGCTCATCGTAACCATCGCTTACAAAGGCGCCGGTAGACGGGTCGATGCGCACTAAAATGCCACCTGCGCCGCCGTTGTCTATAAACGATCCAGCGCGGCCCACTTTCATAAAGCAATCGGGAATCTGCGCTCCGTCGGGACCTTGAAGCACAATGATGCGCACGGTGTTCACGCTCGATGCGTTCAGCGCGGCCAGCGTGGAATGTTGCTCGATGGTTTCTTCGACCAGGAATTCGCCTTCATCCTCGATAAGCTCAACGAACCGGCGGTGCAGTTCGGGTTCAGATCCTATGCGCACAGGCTCGACGCCGCGGCCCATCGAGTCGACGTCGCTCTTTTTCACCACGAACGAGCGGCCGCTGCAGAAATCGCGGAAGGCTTCCCAGTCGCTTTCCGACTGCACGAACAGGGCCTCGCGCCCATACAGGGAGCGCAGTTGTTCGTAAGCGAGATGCTTGCTGTCGAGCGTATCGCACGCCTCGGGCGCGTTCAGAGCGTTGATCCAGCACGCGCGCTGTACGCCCGACACGTAGCTCAAACGATCGGCAAGCGATTTGCCGCAGAATTCGAAAATCGCAAACTCGTCGGGTTCGAAATGCAGCGCCTGGTCGGTGAGGTAGAGATCGGCGCCTAAGGAACGCAAATCACCTGGCGTGCCGGTTGCCGCATCGGCTGCTTCCAGTTGATCGGAAAGCCCCGCTTCGTCAATGATGAACTGCACCCAATCAGTCGAGACGTGCGGCGCAAGCAAAGCCAGCGCTTCATCCCAACGAGGCTGCATCTTCGCCGCATCAAGCGCGTCGCGCTGTACCTGGTAAGCATCTTCGCGCAGCTGATCGATCAAAGCGCGCAGCTGCTGTAAAAGCGCGCATGTGTCGGCAAGGTCGCATGCGGGATCGAAAAGTCCCAGCATGCAAACCTCTTCGGTGGTAAGCGGGGCATCGAACGCTTGCTTGCAGCGCTTGATCGCGGCCAGCAGATCGTCTGCGCTGCGATTGTGCGCGTGTGCCAGCGCGCTCACGAGATCGTTCCGACGCGCCTGCGTGCGCTTGCGACGCTGGACGTTTTTGGCAATCTGAACGTGCGTTTTGCCTTCGTACCCGCGCTGCGAAAATTGCTGCTGGCTCACACCGAAGTGGCGCCGAGCATACCGCTGTGCGCGCGCGGTAAGGCTGTCAAGCTGCTCGATCATGGCCTGCTTTCCCAGGGGAAGCGTTTTCCACAAGCCTTTGCGCAGCACGTCGGCGGCTTGCGTGCCGTAAAAGATTTCCGCCTCGGCCACCACACTGCGCGTTTGAATTTGAGAAAACCCCGATTGCTTGCGGATGTGCTTGAGCGCGGTTTTGTCTGCGGCGTCATCGCTGGCTTCGCTTGCCTGTGCGTTTGCGCTCGCAGCCTCGATTTTGTGCGCGATTGCGGTCAAATCGGAAAGCGTTGCGCAGTCAAAAACGCGGTGATTCGCAAAATCTTTCGCGCCGATTTTGCACCGTTTCCAGGCATCGGCCATGTAGAAATACGTTTCGCCCGCGGTCATGCCCACATGTCCGCCGATGGCGTGCGCGGTGGCGGACTTCAAAGAGCGATCGATGCGATCCTCGGGCACCATGATCAGGCCTTCCCTCAGATACGCGTCGATGGAAATGCCGTGCTGCTTGCAAAGCGCCTTAGCGGCTGCTTCGTCGTACTGCGCAACAGGGGGAATCCACGGGTCGGGGAAAGTCTTGCGGTCGTGTACGCGCTTTAGCAACGCACCGTCGAGCGTGACAACGGAATCGGACAGGCCCCACACGAAGGCGGCAATCTTCGCGAGGTCGCGCAGCTTGAGCGTCAAAGGAACCGCGTCTTCTTCGGTGGATTGCGCGCTGCCGATCAAAAACTCAATGTCGGTGGGCTCGCTGTTAACGGGCGCCCGCACTTCAAAAGAAAATCCCCGTCGGATGGCGGCGCTTTCGAACAAGCCATGCTCATCCGCTTTAGCGCAGGGCTCAAGTTCCGCTTGCATTTTGCTGCCCGCGTAGCATGCGAACAGCTGCGGGTGCGCAATCGCCGTGGCAAACCGACCGTGCAAGCACAAACGCTCACCCTCGATTTTCGTGCGGTTAATCGTAAGTGAATCGGTGGCGACGGCGCCTAAGTCCCACGATCGAAACCACAGGTGGCCCGCTTGCAGAGCGGCGTCGGCGTTCGCCACATCGAAGCCGTATTTCAGCCCGAACATGAACAACTTACGGTGCGAAGGCGTGCTGATCGCCTGCGCGATGGACGCATCGCTGCATTGCGCCACAAGGCGCTGAACGTGCGCGCGATAGCCGTCCAAGTTCGCCAGCGGTACGTCCGGCAACGACCGAATGCGGAAACGCATGCCGTTCACAACGCAGCGATCGAGATATTCGGCATAGCGCGGATACTCGGTTTTCAGCCCGGCCAGATGCCAGTAATAGCCGTCCATGGTTTCCTCGTAGCGCGATGCGTCGAAGTTCTGCGTGGCGGAACTCTGTGCCAGCCGCTCGCGCGCATGGTACACGGCGTGGCGAATAACGCCGTAGCGGCCGCTTTCCACAATGAGATGCGTCATGAACTTGGCGTCTTCGCCCACTTTGAGCGTGGTGTCGAAACGGGTATCGCCGATGGCGGATCGTTTGATGAAGGCGTCGACCAGGGAAAGCTGGATGGCTTCGGGTTCGGCGGCGATGTCGATCACCCTGTCACCTTGGTCGAACTTGCCATCAAGGCTCAGATACCGCGAGCGAGCTTCGAATTCGCGTATGCGGCATGCAACCAAGTTCACGTCGTGATCGGCCATAAACGCGCAAGCGGCAGCGAAGGCGTGCAGATCCCAAACGTCATCGGCGTCCATGAAGTTGACCAGGCGGCCCGTCGCGCGTTCAAGGCCCACATTGCGAGCAGCGGAAACGCCGGCGTTGGGCTGGTCGATAACGATGATGTTTTCGGGGAACTGCTCGGCGTATGCGCAACAGATGGCGGCCGTGTTATCGGTGGAACCATCGTTCACCAGCACCAGCTGCACGTGCTGTTCAAACCCGATGGTCTGGTTCACCACCGAGTCGACGGCTTCACGCAGATAGGGTTCCACGTTGTAAGCGGCCATCACGACCGATATGTCGAAATTGCGACTCAACGATGATTCCCCTCTGCCGTGTTCACGTGCGTGAAAAGTATAGCAAAAAGGCGCGGTTGAACGGGGTGCCGTCAACAGCGCGCATGTGTGCTGGAGTGTAGTAAAATTGCCCAGAGGGATTTCGCGCGTTCAAGGCACTTGAAAACCACCGCGCGGTATTTCGGCAGTTATAGCACGTTGACCTGCTTGAGAAGGGCGCTATGGACCGTTTGAGCATCGGCATTTTCAACCCTTGGGAGGCTTCTGCGGACGCCGCCGATGATGCGGTGACGTTCGCTGCTTACCTGTCCCAAACAAAGGACACCCATGTGTGCTTCGTTGCTCCGGGCGACTCGTTGCAGCCAGGCGCTTTGGAGCAAGCGGAAAGCTACCTTGATCGTTGCCCGCACGATATGGTGCAGCTGCCCGTGTTCAAAAGCTGGGATCCCGCGACGCGCCATGTGCTCGCGCGCAGGTTCGGCCGTGCGGAAGCAGACTTCGAGCCGGCGAAAGCAGCATCGAAAACGCCGCTTTCGCTATACGGCCTCGTTGTGTCGAAGGCCCTGCTGGAAAGCTTGCAGCTGAGCGACCACGCATTCGAAGCGGACGGCGTCGAGGTGGTGTACAAGGCGCTCGAGGCGTGCCCGCGCATCGGGTTTGCCTGGTCGGAGGCGGGTTATCTCAAATCGAAGCGCACACAGTTATCTGCTTACAATCGTCAGGAGCGCACGGCCGATCAGGTGCGGGACGCCATTGAGGCGATCGAATCGGCTACGGGCATGCAGCGTCCGACCGCGAGTTATCAGCGAGCTCTTATCGTGCACGGGCTGCTCGACTGTTGCCAGGGTGCGCATCCCGAAAGCCTTTACGCAGATGGCAATCTCACGCCGCTTGGCCAGCGCGTGCGCGATGTCGCACGCCTGGTGGGCCCCAAGTTCATCCTTACCGGCAAGGGCGTTAACCTTTCGTTCGAGCAGAAAGCGCTGCTTTTCCGCCTGCAGCGCCGCTCGATCACCAAGGAGCTCCGCGCGGGCCGATATGCCGACTTTTCGATGCTGCCGGTAAAAATCGGTGCGTTGAATGTGGTGGGCGAAAAGCTGGTGATCGAGGCGCTGTATTGGACGTTCGGCGCAGATGGTCTTGCGCTGCAGGCGGTTGCTGATCGGGCGGCCGTCTATGCTCCAATGCGCACCACAGCGCTGCATTGCTCGTTCGACTGCACGGTGGGGGCCTGGAAGCTCGCGAAAACCAATTACAGCGTGTTCGAGGTGCCGCTTGACCAGGCACAGGCAACAACGATCACGCTGCAATGGCGCGCGGAATCGGAAGCGGAAGCAGAAGCGCAAGCGGGGGCAGAAGCGCAAACGCATCAGGCGCCTTGCGCGCTCACGAATAGCCGCAGTCGCTTCGCGTTTCAGGACACGGCGGTCCCCGTGCGCATGGGCGATTTCGACGTAGTTTTCGCAGGCAACGCGATCACCGCAACGCCAACAAACGCAGCGCAGCCTTTCGTCGACGCGCTGGCTCAAACGACCGACCACATCGGCCGCGCGTACAACATCGATGCGTCGTTGCGCCTGATCGCCAAGCAGGAAAAACGCTATCTGCTGCTAACCGATCGCCCCGACCGTGCGGGCGACAACGGATACGCACTCTTCGATCACATCATGCGCAACGAATCCGACGAGCTGCGGCAAAACACCTATTACGCCATCAGGTCTAATGCGATTGACTTCCACGAGCTTGATCACCGCGATCATCTGGTGGAATTCGGCAGCGAGCGCCACAAGCAGATCTTCCTGAACGCGCGCTGGGTGTTCGCCTCGCATATCGATCGCGCCTATTTCTGCCCCTTCAGCAACGCCGAGTTCAAGTATTACGCGGATCTGCTGGATTACGATTTCGTATGGCTTCAGCATGGCATCACGAAAGACGACGTGTCGGGCGTGAACAATCGCTTCTACGCCGGTGTGGATTACGTGGTTGCGGCAACGCGCTTCGAACACGAAAGCTTTTTGGCTCCCCAGTATTTCTATCAACCGGAAAAAGTGCTGCTCACAGGCTTCCCTCGGTTCGATTTGCTGGAAAACGCGCCAGAAAACGTGATCGCCATCATGCCCACGTGGCGGCGTTATCTGTCGAGTGCGGCCGATGCCCAGGGCATCCGCGTGCCCAAGCCCGGGTTCGAAAGTTTCGCTTACGCACAAGCGTGGGCGGCGGTGCTCGCGAACCCTCGGTTGCTCGCTTCGCTTGAAGAGCGCGATTTCAAGCTGGTGTTCGTCACGCACCCTGCGTTTGCCTGCTACAAGCGTTTTTTCAAGCAATTCGAATCTGAGCGCGTGCTCGTGGACCCGTTGAACGAATCGTATCGCAGCTTGTTTGGAAAAAGCCGCATGGTGATAACGGATTATTCCAGCGCAGTGTTCGATTTCGCCTATTTGGAAAAGCCCGTGGTGTACTTCCAATTCGACGAAGCGGAATTTTTCGCCAAGCACACGACGCCGGGTTACTTCGACTATCGCAACGACGGCTTCGGCCCGGTGGTTGCAACGGCCGATGCTGCGGTCGATGCTATCGAGCGCGGCTTCGAGGAGGGCTTTGCGATGGAGGCGGCGTATCGCGCCCGCGTGCGCAACACGTTTGCCAGCACCGCCGGTAACGCCAGCCGCAGCGTGCTTAAGGCGGTCGGTGTTCTTCAGATGCGATGATGTGGCGGCGGGTAGCTTATGCTGAATGGCTGCTTGCTATGGCGGCGAATGTCGCGATGTCTTCTTTTCGCACTATCTTTAAGCTGTTGCTCGCGTCTTCCACTAAGCCGATGTCTAATCCCAGTTCGAAGGCCATAATGCCGAACCACGAGTCCCCCAATGCAAGGCCTCTATTGTTCGCCAGACTAAATGCTTCCTCGATGAATTGGTACGTATACGCTTCAGGGGATTGCAGTGTTATGACGGCGTTGCGGTCAAGACGGGTTAGTGTATCGTCTTCTTTGAGAAACTGCACGTATTCCTTCATAGGGTGATACGAAGACGCGCTTCCTTTTGCTTTGCATGTTTGTATCACCTTCGAAATCGTTTCAGCCGCGAGAAGCGGGCGCGTTGCTTCATGGATAAAAATCGTATCTGTGGGCATGCACCGAGCGTTGATTCTATCGAGACACTTTTTAAGCGACTGAATGCCGGATTTGCTGCCTGTGGTGATTGTTGTAAGTTTGGTTATTCCGTATTGTTTGGCATACGCCGAGAGGACATCTTCCCATCCTTTGAGACAAGCAACGCAGATTTCATCGATAAGGGGGTGTTGTTGGAGCGTTTCAAGGCAATAAACGATGACCGGTTTGCCCAATACGTTTACGAATTGGTTCGGCGTGTTCTGTCGATTGCGAGTTGATTTTCCTCCCGCAAGCACGATGGCGATTGTGCGCGACCCGTCTAAGCGTTGTGAAGCGCCTGTGGGTTCACGTTGGCCCGGAGTGACCGAGGTTGTTCCGGCAAACAGTTTGTCGGGGGATATTTCAAGAATATCTGCGAGTTGAAGAAGCTTAGAAAGCGGAAGATCGACTTCGCCCGATTCGATTTTCGCGATGCTCGATCTCGATTTATAGCCCATTTTCTCAGCGAGATCTTGCTGCGATATACCCAATTCGATGCGGCGCTGCTTAAGAGCTGCGGAAATTATTGTGACCATGTTATCGGACATCCTTAGATTAAGAAGTTCTTTTAAAGAAACACCATGTTCATCATAAGCATTCTTTCGTGAATATTAGCCAACAAATCGGGTTTTATGCTTGGACGTGCATACTTTCAAAAAAGTTTTCCTATCATCTCGTTTGGCCATTAAGACAAAGTTGACCGTAAAGGAGAACAGCGTGGTTACTTATAAGGAACTCGAGCTCATCAAATTGGCATTAGGTATGGCCGAAACCCAGACCGATAACCTTGCCGATTATGCTGAGGAAAGCCTTCATTACAAGGTATTCGAAGATGCGCAAGAGCTTGGCAAGATCGCTGACGGTTTGAGAGGAAAGGGCTTGCTTGACGGCAACGTCGTAACCGAGCGCGGCTTAGCCGAAATCGAACCGTATCGCGTAAAGAACGCTATCATTTTGGCTGCTGGTGGCGCTGCTAAGAATTCTAAATCCATTTATTCCCTCCCCAAGGGGTTGTATATCAAGGACGGCGAGACTCTTATCGAGCGTCAAATTAGGCAGCTGAAAGAGGTCGGAATCGACAACATTACGGTTGTGGTTGGCTATCGTCAGGAACTCTATTTCTTCCTGCAGCTTCAGTATGGCGTAGAGCTCGTGTGCAGCCCTTCGCCTAAGGCGGGCAACGTCGTGTCCCTGAACGTGGTTGCTGATCACCTTGACCGCACGTATATCTGCTGCTGCGATAATTATTTCGCAGAGAATCCGTTCAGCGTGTACGAATACGATTCGTTCCATGCATCGGTTTGGAAAGAAGATGCGTCTCAGGAAATCAAGGCCACGACTAACCGCTCCGGTCGCATCACCGGCCTGGTAATCGACGCAGAGCCGGGCGAGTGCCTGTACGGCCATGCTTTCGTAGACGAGAAGTTCAGCTCTCGTTTGGCGGAATACATGGCAAAAGACCTCAAGGTCCTGCGCGTTAACCAGCTGGTTTGGGAAGAGGTTGCTCTTAGCCGCCATACCGAGGATATGGATATGCATATCCGCCATTACAGCGACGACTTCCTGTTCGAATTTGACTCGATCGCTGAAACCCAGAGCACTGAGACGCTGTTCATTAACGATGTAAGCGACAAGATCAAGGCGAAGATCTGCCAGGTTTTGAATTGCGCCAATGAGGATATCCACAACATTCAGGTGCAGGAAGTTGGCATGGTGAACGTGAACATCACTTTTATCGTCAACGGCCAGAAGTACATGTTCAGGTATCCGGGCGAGACCAGCTCTGAGCTGTCGAGCCGCGTTCAGGAGTACACGGCAGAGCGCCTGGCGATGGAGCACGGCCTGGACAACGCCTGCATCTACATCGACAAAGAGGGCTGCAAGATCGCGAAGTATCGCGAGAACGCTCGCGATTTGAGCGCTGTGTGGTACGAAACCCCCGAACTCATCCATACCGCCGTTGAGAAGATGCGTTATATGCATGACAAGACTCGCGGACTCGACCTCGAGGGAATGGACTTCGATCCCATCGCCGAGGGCGACCGCTTGATGGCTATCGCAAGTTCGCGCAAGGGCGATCTTTCCGAATGCTTCGGCCAGCTTCGCGAGGATTGCGTTCGCGTTCGCGATTACATGAATCGCGACGGCTGGGATAAGGTGTTAAGCCATCACGACTGGAAATACGACAACGTTCTCATCACCGATGACACCTACGACGTTATCGACTGGGAATACGGCACTATGGATGACCCCGGTTCCGATCTTATGCGCGTGCTTTTCGGGTACGACATGGACGATCCGCGCTTTAACGAGATCATCGACCTGTATCTGGGCCATGAAGCGACCGAAGACGAGCGCGTTCATCTGATTGCCGCCTGGGCTCCTAACTCGTGGTACTGGCTCGGATGGCTTATGTATCAGGAGGCGCTCGGCGAAGAGTGCGGTTTCTGGACCATTCTCTATTGGCAGAAGTGCCTGGAGGGCTGCCGCACGGCGCTGCCCTACTACGAGAAGAAGTACGGCAAGAACTAACAAGCTATCGATTGTATAAGGAGAACGAAGAATCATGAATTTTGAGGCGTATATCGCTGAGTTTGTCGGCACGTTTTTGCTGATGCTTCTCATCAATGGCATTGTTGCCAACGTGTCGCTTGAAAAGTCGGGCATGAAGGGTGCCGGCTCGCTGTTCATCTGCATTGGCTGCGGTTTTGCGGTTATGCTGCCCTGCTTCATTTTCGGTGCAGCTTCGGGCGCTCATCTGAACCCGGCGCTTTCTATCGCGCTTGCCATTGACGGCTCTCTGCCGCTCATCGACCTTCCTGGTTACATCATCGCGCAGATGGTCGGCGCATTTTTGGGTGCTTGCCTGGTGTACGTGCTGTACAAGGACCACTTCGACGCAACCGAAGACCCCGCAACCAAGCTCGGCGTGTTCAGCACGAGCCCCACTATCAAGAACACCCCGCGCAACTTCCTCTCCGAGGTTGTGGGCACGTTTATCCTGGTGTTCGCCATCAAGGGCATCGGTCAGGTAACCGGCATCGCCGGTGGCGTGAGCCCCGTTCTCGTTTGGGGCATCATCTGCGCTGTAGGCATGTCTGTTGGCGGCCTTACCGGATTTGCTATCAACCCCGCTCGTGACCTTGGTCCGCGTATTGCTCATGCTGTTTTGCCTATTAAGGGCAAGGGTTCGAGCAACTGGGGTTACGCTTGGGTTCCCGTGTTCGGCCCTATCGTAGGCGCAATCATCGGCGTTGGCCTGTATGCGCTTATCTTCTAAGCCGTGTGGGTTTGATAGGTGAATGAATCTTCGGGTTCGAGTGCGTGTCTAAGCGCTCGAACCCGTGTTTTTGCGGAAAGGATGTTCGATGAACATAGCTTTGCTCATGGCTGGCGGCGTGGGTTCGCGCATGAAAGCCGATCGCCCCAAGCAATTCATAGAGGTGATGGGTAAGCCGGTCATCGCCTATACCATAGAGAAATTCGAGAACCATCCGGAAATCGATCAGATTGCCGTGGTGTGCGTGGCGACGCACATCGCCGAGCTTCAGGCCATTGTTGAAACTTACGGATTCAAGAAAGTGACCTGCATAGTTCCAGGTGGCGATACGTATCAGGAATCATCGCTTTGCGGGCTTGAGGCGCTGCGCTCTTTATGTGCTCCAGACGATATCGTGGTTATGCATAATGCGGCAAGCCCGATAGTTGGGGCTGATCTTATTTCCGATTCCATTCGCGTGGCGAAGGAACACGATAATGCGATTTCGCTGCAGGATACTATTCTGTGCATGGGGCGTAAAACGCCGGGTGCCGAATATACCGACGAAAGCATCGACCGCGACACGCTTGCAACGCTGAATACGCCCGAGAGCATGAAGTTTTCCTATTACGACGGGCTTTATAGGCGCGCAGAGGAAAGCGGAGTGCTCCAAACGTGCGAGCCGCATATCACCTCGTTGGTGTACGCCATGGGCGATCGTATGTATTTCAGCAAGGGATCGACTCTCAACATCAAGCTTACTACGCAGGACGATCTAATGTTCTTCAAGGCGTATCTGATTGCCCAATCGATGGAGGACTAGTCCTCCAAAAGCGTTTTAACGTTGCTCGCGTTGACGTTGATGTGGGTTCCGGGTTTGTATTGCCCCTCGATTGCTTTTACAACCACGCGCGCGAAATCGGCGGGGTCTAAAAGGGTCGAGGGGTCTTCGTTTGGATAGAGCCCTTTGCGCATCTTCGTACGCGTTCTTCCGGGCGATACGCATACCGCATCGAGTCCGTCTTGAGCCCAGCATTGCGTAGCCATTACGAGGCCGGCCTTGCAGGCGCAGTATTCCGCCCAGGTGGGGAATACCTTCGTTGCCGCAGATGAGCCAATCGACACAACCCGCACGTTTTTATTTGCCTGAGCTGCGGCAAGCGTGCAGTACCACGCTCCTTTGAGGTCGACGTCGATGTGCCTGTCGACCTCGCTAATGGTGCTCTTGAAAATGGATTGCGGCTTTACGTAGCCGGCATTGTTTACCAGCACATCAGGCGTTAATTCGGTCACATAGCGCATCACCGCTTCGGAATCGGTGACATCGAGTTCGGCTCTGGTTGGGGCGCTGATCTGGTAATCGCCGCATTCGCTTAGCTCCTCAGCAATTGCCTGGGCTATATCGCCGCCGCCCCCGGTTATGAGCACTTTTACCATCGCTAGCTTCCTTACTGTTCGAGCGAAAACGAGGGATCGAGCTGTTTGAGCGCGTCTGCCGCTTCGGCGAAGCAATCGATGAACACGTCCGCTTCCTCTGCGAGCGCAACGTGATCTTGCGCAGGCGACTCATCGTATACGCCGATCACATGAAAGCCGCCTTTGTGAGCCTGGGTCGCGGGACCTAGCACGTCTTCGAACACGACGCACTCAGATGGATCTATTCCTATCATGTCCGCGGTTATCAGGTAACCTTCTGGGGTTGTTTTGCCCAACGGCGTTACCTCATCTACCGACACGAGCGCATCAAAGAAATCGATGGCGTTGTTGTTGCGAAGCGAGGATTCCAGAGGACGTCTGCGAGAGGCTGTGGTGATCGCTAATTTGATCCCTTTGTTTTTAAGAGCATCGAGAAGCTCGTAAGCACCCGGTTTGAGATAGATTTCGCTTGCGTATTTTTCCTCAGCGAATGCAACAAATTCCGCGACTATGTCCTCGATGCTTTCGGTTAAATGATAGTGATTGATAAAGCGGATTGCGCTTGCTTCGAGCCCTGTTTGAGCGAATTCTGTGAGCAGGCCATCGTATGCGATGAGCCCTCGCCTGGCTAAGAAGTCATTGCAGGCTTCGTTCCAAGCGCTCATCGAATCCACGAGCGTCCCGTCCAAGTCGAATATGCATGCCTCGATGTCCATTTTTTCGTACCTCTGTTAATGCGTCTACCTGCGGAAAGCGTGTTTATCCACCCAAGATGTTTGTTCGGCAATTCTTCGGGGGGGGTCACGTCTCTTTGCGCTTATAATATCTGAGTTCCAACGAAAGTGATAGGCGCGGTTGTATTAAGAGGCGATTTGGTCCGTGAATAGAGAACAAGCTTTTATGCTGAAGATGCTCGAGGAGATTCATGAAATCTGCGAGCAATACGATATTCGGTATTCTCTTTGCGGTGGTAGTCTGATTGGCGCATGCCGTAACGAGGGTTTTTTGCCTTGGGACGACGATGCCGATGTGATGATGACCTACGACAATTGGGTTAAATTCCGCGAGGTCTGTCGGACATGCCTTCCCGAAAATCGTGCTCTACTTTCGATCGAGGAATCAGAGGGACACTCTAATGCGTTGCCGCGTTATATGTCGCTCGATTCTACCTCTATACATCCGCACCAGACTTTTAATGACGCCCCAGCAGGGATAGTTATTGATATCTTGATTCTCGATCCAGTGTCTGATGACGAAGGCGAGCTGGATGCGTATAGACAAGATCTGGCTATTCTGAGCGACCTTGTAAATTATTCATCCAATGCGGGTTTCCGTTACGACGTTACGCGCGAGCGTTTGGAGGAAGTCTACGCTTATCGCAAGGCTAATGGTCTTAAGGCAGCAATCGATGAATGCTTGCGCAGATTGATGTCTCATTTTTCCGATGAAAGCAGTTGCTATGTTTGCCGATGGTTTGGTCATCCGATAGGCTATCGCCGTTCGTGGTTCGATTCGTATCGTTTGCTGCCTTTTGAAGGCAAGAAACTATATGGGCCTATAGGCACTTATGAGTGGTTGGCTTGCAATTTTGGTGAAGAGTGGACCGATGTTCCTGGGGACATTACGCCATCACGACATCAGGCTGCCATTTCGATTGACTTATCTTACGATAAGGCGCTTGAGTATTTTCACCCCAAGCAAAGCGAGGAGCAGTTTCTCGCTGACGGCCGCCAGCGCAAGCTCCTAACCACAGAGATCATGCCTGTAAAAGCGCGGGGCAAATGGATGCGCAATCATGCAAAGGGCGAAGTAGTCCTGCGTCAAGTTGCTGAAGCGATAGCTCAGGATACTGAGGGTTTCGATGTTGCTTATGCGGCGAAGGACGCAAATGCGCTTTCCTCTTTTTTGGGTGGCTATGTGGCTTTGCAGTCAAGCGGTGATCTTATAGGCCGTGGCGACTCTATTGCTATTTACAGCTACTTCCATCCGCAGTTGCTCGAAGTTGATCAGCGTGTTTTCACGGCTATGTTGTATGTCCTCATGGAAACGCAGCGTATTCGCCATGCGGCGCGGTTGCTCGAAGTGTGGCAGCTGAAAGGCAAGGATCTCACTTCCGATATGGAAGAAATCGAATACGTAATCGAACTTTTCAATGAATCGAATGCGCTTTACCAGTACGAAGAATACGAGCAAGGTTATGAATTCGCTCTCGAGACGGTCGAATTATTTCCACGCATCGCGGCATTCCGCAAGCTCGTTATGCGCTTTCTCAATTACTTCATGGTTGAAAGCCCTTCGCCGCAAACCATCGCGGCTGTTCGCGAGTATGCGGAAGCGTGTAAGAGCGCGTTTCCCGGGGATGGCTTTTTCGATAAGCAGCTCGCCGATTGTTTATGGCAGGAAGGGCAAACAACCGAAGCGATTGACTTGTACGTTGATGCAGCGGAGCGAACGCGCGATGGATACGCATTGCTCGATATCAACAAGCGCATAGGTTATCAACCAACATGGATTCGCAATACGACATGGGGGAAGCGCTACGGCGTTTTGCAATGGGATTATGAAATGCGTTGCGCGTATGACCCTCAAGATCCAGCGTGGATAGCAAAGAAATCGCAAAACATAGTCGACGATCTTCGCCCGGCTAATCAAACCGAATCGACTTTTGAGAAAGCGCGCGAAAAGAACCTTTCAACGAATGCGGATGATGTCCAAAGATTCCTGTTTAAACTGTTGTGCGAACTTTGTCGTTTTTGCGATGAACATGAAATCGAATATGTGTTATCGCGGCGCATATCGAAGGCGTTTTTCAAATTCGGCATGCTCCCCGACACCCCTAAGCAGTACAGCATTATCGTCGACGGCGATAATATGCTGAAGTTGGTGGATGCCCTCAAGCACGACATGCCTGCCAATCGATCTATCGAGTACATGGGAAACTCGCCATTTTGCGATGATCGCATGCTGCACTATTGCGCATCCGATACGCTCGCTTTGGACTTTATAGCTAAGACTTCAAACGATGCCTACGATCTGTTATGCGTGGATGTGCGTCCGTTGGAAGTGAAAGAGTATCCGCCGGAGATCGAGGCCGCTTTGGCCGAGCGCGGTAAACTGCATCGTCGTTTGCGCCGAAGAAAGATTGATGTGGCGTCGATTGAAACAGCTGGCGGCGCTGAGCTGTTCAAGGACTGTATGGTTTATTCAGCTCAACACTCGGGGCATTCGTTGAGGTACCGTTCGTCTGCTCCTTCGGTTTTGCGTAAAAAGTATTTCGAGGAACGTGAGCGGATTTTGTTCCAAGGGTGCTGGTTTAGCGTTCCTGTAGAGCTTGAAGCGTGGCTGAACAGCGGCAATGAGCTTGAACAACCGAATAGAAGAATTCGTCCATTCAAGGGGCGTCTGCTCTACGCCGATCGTTCTTTAGAGCCGCTCTTTTCTGAAAAAGCGAGCGTAGACTTGCTGAGTGGGGTTGATGCTTATCAGCGGTATTTGTTTGGGTTGCTGGTCGAGTTGTGTGAGTTTTGCGACGCTCAAGGAATCGAGTATCGTTTATCGCGCAATATTGCGAAGTGCTTCTATCGATACGGTAAGCTACCGCAAAAAGTTAGCCAGTACGCTTTGTTGATGAGCGGGCCCTCTATGCTGAAGCTGCTCGAGGCTTTGCAGGAGAATTTGCCAAGCAATCGCTCATTTGAGTATATGGGCAACTCTTCGTTTGTGGCCACGCGCTATATTCGCTACTGCGGGCAAGACTCGCTTATGCTCGACACGGCTTCGTTTTATCCTAATTGGGATTACTCGCATCTAGGAGTGTATGTAAAGCCGCTCGAGCCGCTGGAGTATCCGGCTGATCTCGAAAGCAAAATTGCAACGTGGTCTTATTTGTCATATTCATTAAAGACTCACGCGAACGTTCCTCAGTGTGGACTTGACTCTGAGGTCGAACGCGCTTTTGCCGATAGCGCCTTGCGTGCCGAAATGGGCCATAATCTTTTTGTGTCGGCTATGGGCGGCACTGACGAAAGCGCTTCTTACATAAGAGCGGCTGCGTCAAATACCCAAATTCAAGAGCCCTTTTTGACCGATAAGCTTGTTCGCGTGCCGTTCTGCGGATACGCGTTCAACGTGCCCGAATATGTTCATATGTGGGCCTTCGGTGGGTCTAAGATTGAGCTGACTAACGGTATCCAGTTCGGCGGCGGCGTTGTTGCTTCGCTTGACGCAACGATCGATGATGCGCGCCGTCTGTTTGACTGGAACGTCGAATATTTTGAACCCCGTCGGTCTATTCGCGAGAAGGACAAGCGCAATAACGAGTATCTGCAAAGCTTTAAGGACAACTTCGAGGCGGTTTGTGTAGCGGTGAAGCTTAAGGAAATATCTCTAGATCTGTTGCCTCGGAAAGCTACGATTGTAAAGCTTTACAAGAAAAAAGACGTTCGTCGTCTTCGCAGGATATTGGCGAAGTATCTTGCATTGGCTAAAGGGCGCGAGATCACCGATGATCTTAAGTTCGATGATGAGATATTTGAAGCCATGCTCTTTTGTCAAGGGTAGCGTGCCTATATCGTTCGAAAGGTTGTGTTAGCCATGTTGTCATCGCAAAGGGCCATGCTTCAGTTGTTGGATGAGTTGGCTGAAATCTGCGATGAGGCGGGGGTCAGGTACTTTCTCGATGGGGGCACTCTTTTGGGCGCCTGCCGAAATGAAGGCTTTTTGCCGTGGGACGATGACGTTGATATTGCGTTGCCCTATGATGAGTGGCTGAAGTTGCGCGAAGCTTGTAGTGATAGCCTTCCTCCTAATCGGGCTTTGGTTTCTATTGAAGATTTCGCTACGCAATCTCATTTGTCGGCGCATTACATGGCGCTTGATGCCACGTGCCTGCATCCGCGACAGACGCTGCATGATGATAAAGCGGGTATGATAATCGATGTGGTGCTGCTCGATCCGATTGCTGATGGGGATGAATCTTGGGAAGGCTATAAGCGCACGCTTGCCATCCTGAGTGATTTAGTCAACTATTCTTCCAATTCAAGTGCGCGACATGATGTTGAAGTTGGAGAGCTGCAAGAGGCATTCGAATTCGTTGATTCGTTTGGGCTGAAAGCTGCTGTTGAAAAATATTACGAGCAGTTGAAGTCGTATTTTTCCGCCGAGGGCGAATACTATGTGCTGCGGTGGGCTGGGCATCCGGCGCGTTTCAAACGTGCTTGGTTCAAAACGCATCGTATGGTTTCCTTTGAGGGGAAATCGTATCGATGCCCCGGTGCGACATACGAATATCTTGTCGCCAATTACGGTGAAGAATGGCACGAGATTCCTGAAGATGTATCGCCCACGCGTCACAATGCGGCAACGTCGGTGGACATTCCTTATAACGAGGCGCTTGAATACTTCAGGCCCGAAATGAGCCGAGAGGAATTGCGTCAAGAATCTCGTCGGCGCAAATTATCTACGTTGGCTCTTTCGAAAACGCGTAATGATATCCGATTGGCCGACAATAAGATACGCGGCGAGAAAATTCGTAACGAGCTCAATCGCTATTTGCTGGCCAATCGTGCTGATTTTGATAGCGCGCTTGCGGCAAAAGACGGCGCACATCTTGCGATTCTGTTGAAAGATTACCTAGATTTTCAAGTTGCCTCGTCGGTTATTGGTAGACCTGATTTTTATGCTATTTTTCCCTATTACCACTCATATTTGCTCGAAATGCCTTCCGATGTTTTCCTGGCTGGACTTTACGCGCTTATGGGGACTCGGCGCATTTGTTTTGCTTCCCGTTTGCTTGATTTGTGGGAGCTTGAAGGTAAAGAACTGACGCCTGGCATGGTAGATGTCAAAGCGGCGATTGATTTATACAATCAAGCCAATGTCAGCGTTCAGGTGGGGCATCATGCAAAGGCGCTTATGCAGATAAAGCAGGCAAACGATAGTTTGCCGGGCGTGCCTGCGTTTCATGCGCTCGAATTGCGACTTTTGGGGCTTCGCATGGAAGCGAAACCTACAGGCAAGAATATCGATGCAGTGCGTGTGTATGCGCAGGATTGTCTTGCGGCATTTCCCGATGACGGTGTTTTTATCAAGTACTTAGCAGATTGTTTGCGGCTTCAGGGCTATCGCGATTTTGCCGTCGATTTGTATATCGAAGCGGCTGAGCGAACGCGCGATGGTTTCGTTTTGTTCGACATCGCTCAGCGTGTTGGCTACTACCCTTCGTGGATGCGCGAGGCGGATTGGGGCAAGCGGTTTGGCATTCCTGATTGGGATAATCAGCTGAAGGCACCCTTGGTTCCCGTTGTCGAAGACGCTTGCTATAAAGGCCCGAACCCAATCATGCGTATTGACCGAGGCGCAGATGAGGCGTGGCCCGCTAGCGACGAAGTGCAGCGATATTTGTTCGAGCTACTTTGTCGGCTCTGCGATTTTTGCGATGCGAACGGCATCGCCTACATGCTTTATCGCCGGTTGTCGAAATGTTTTTTCAAGTACGGCAAACTGCCTGATCATATGGACTATTTCACGATTTTGATGTCAGGCGATCAGCTGCTGCTATTGGTAAAAAAGCTAAATGCCGATATGCCTAAAGGTTGTTTTATTCAATATATGGGCAACTCTGTAAACGTCTTGGACAGAACAGTGCGGTTTTGCGGTGCCGATTTTGCCTTGGCCGATTCAAACTCGGTTGACATTGGGAAAACGCAAGCTTTTTTGGGGGTGTGCATTCGGCCTCTGGAGGTCAACGAATATCCGGCCAAGATTCAGGATTCCATTGATGCATGGATTGCGTCTGCTAAGAAAATCCGTAGTGATTCGGATGACCCTGTCGCACCTGCAGATTTGCAAAAACTCGGAAAGGCGACTTTCAAAAAAGCGCTTTCTTATTCGGAAAAGCAGGGTGGCGACAGCTATCGCTTTAACTCGGCGGTGCTAAAGGTGCCTGATTGCTATTTGCAAAACGTGGCTCGCGGCAGATTTTTGGGTCATTGGTTTACGCTTCCGGGCATGGCGGATTCGTGGATTGAACGGGGAAAAGACATTTCTCTTCCGCAGGATTCGTATAGCTTTAAGCCTGGGCAAGTAGCAGTGCGTACCGGGTTGGTGGATCCTTTTGAAAAAAGCGATCGGTTGCAACGGTACCTCTACGACTTGCTTTGCGAATTGTGCGATATCTGCGAGGGAAACGGCATTGGCTATTTTCTGAATAGGTCGGTTTCAAAGTCGCTTTTTAGGTACGGAAGACTGCCGGATGTGATGGCTCAATATGCCATTTTGGTGCCTGCAAGCCAGATGCGGGCGCTGGTGGGGGCGCTTGAATGTACCTTGCCCGAAAGCCGTATGTTTGAATATATGGGAAATTCTGCTTTTCGGGGCGATAGGGCCATTCGCTATTGTGGCACGGATTCTTTACTGCTTGATATGGATGCGCAGTACTGTAACGAGCGATTCAGCAATTTGGGGGTCTTTGCATGGCCGCTTGAGCTTCGAATTTACGATGGCCAGACCGAAAGTCAACTTCGTGCTTGGAATGCGATGGCGCTCGCGATGAATGGCGGCGCTGCTGAAGATGGGCTTACTTCAACGCTTGTTTCTGCGGCCGCGCAGAACTCTAATGCGGCGACCGATTGGGGTCAGTCGTTGTTTGATGAAGTGATGGCTCTTTCGGTGGAGGGCAGGGGAAGCTGTTGGCGCACTTCAGGCAAGGCGTACGGGGTGGATTCTGCCGTTATCGACGGAGGGACCGCGCTTGTGTCCTTTGGCGAGCGGACGTTCCGTATGCCCGTCTTGCTTGATGAGTGGCTCTTCCATGGCGCTGTTTTTGCCGAGCCTTCGTCTTCTCTTAAGCTGCAAGATTCTCAGGTCGCCTCGATTGATATATCGTATGACCAGATGCGCAAGCTGATAAATTTTGAAGAGGAATACTTTGCGTCAAAGCGATCAATCGAGACGGAAGTCGAGGCGATTCGGCTGCTGACTGATAATTTCCTGCGAAATTTCGCATTAGTGAAAGAAGCGGTCGCTTTGAAAGAAATTGCTATCGGCTTGCTTTCGCGGAAATCCGAAATTCTGGCTTGCTTTGATGCACATAACGTGCGTAGATTGAAAGTCTTATTAGGCGACTATCTCGCTTTGGCTTGTACGTGCGACGACATCAATCGTTTGAATTTCGATCAGGAAATATTTGACGCTCTGCTTTATACGCGCAAGGCGATTGCGAAAAGCCGAAAGAAAAAAAGAGCAAAAGCGGCTACTCCAAGGGTGATATAGGAAAACGTTGAAATATAGTTGAAGAAGCGGGCGAAGGACGATGGCGGATACGGAAAAGATTGACGAATTGACCGATTTGGTGCTTGAGCTGCAGGGAATCGCGCAAGCGGGATTGTTCTATGCGAGTGACCCGTATGATCAAGAACGCTATACCCGTATCAGGCAAATTGCCGTTCAAATGCTTTCGCTTGAGGCGGATTTGCCTTGCGAGCGGGTAAAAGCGCTCGTATGCCGTGACTCGGGCTATCCGACTCCAAAAATCGACACCCGTGCCGTTGTGTTTAAAGATTCCAAGCTTCTTTTGGTGCGCGAAACCAATGGGAAGTGGGCTCTGCCCGGCGGTTGGTGCGAGGCGAATCTTTCGCCGGTGGATAATGTTATCAAAGAAGCTAAAGAGGAGTCTGGGCGGGATGTTGCCGTTAAGTCGGTTATTTCGGTGCAGAACCGCGATGCGCATAATCACCCACCTTTTGTGTGTCGGGTAATCAAAATCTACTACCTCTGCGATGACCTTGGAGGCTCGTTTGAGGAGAATACTGAGACGCTCGATGCGCGTTACTTTGCGCGGGATGAAATATGCGATTTAGATGAGAGTCGCACCACGCTTGAACAGGTTGATATGTGTTTTGCGGCTGTTCAGGCTGAACACTGGGATGTCCAGTTTGATTAGGATTCGCCTCGCGAGGTCGTATTATTATCGACGTTGTTTGCTCATGTGTCTTGCGGGCGCATGCACGCTCATTCGTTAACGCTTCTCTAACGGGCCAAATTGCGTCTGGCTTCCGTCCGATTCTTAGAACGCGCGTAGGCCCGCCTTTCGCGCGAACACGGCCATCTCGTCCTCGTCGAGCGCGCCCTCGTAATAGCCAGCGAGCATCTCGCGGAACTCCGGGACGTTTTGCTCGGGGACGGCGAGGATCCCCTCGCCGCGGGACACGAGGACGTGGTTGCGGAAGATCACGGCGGCGCGCTTGTTTCCGTCTATGAAGGCCTGGCGCTTCATGAGGCGAAGGCAAAGTCGTATCGCCGCATCGGTGGCGTCTTCGCTCGCCCCCGCCAACACGCCCGCACTCCGGGCGCGAGCATTCTTCTTGTGGCCAGGTGCTGTTTTGCATCTTATGGTTCCATTTGTGTATTGTTTGACAACATAGCTTATAAGCTATTTTTTATAAAAAAAGAGGCATTCGCATGTGGAGTGTCGACTATTCCTACATCATTGAATGGCTCGACGGTCATTACCTGGGTTGAGACTTGTGGCTATACCTGCGGCAGAGGCTGCTTATAGGCGGCACCTGGAAGCGATTGGAGGCAAGTGATGGCTGAGCTGAACGATTATCTTGAGTCTCGCGGCATCACCGAAGCGCAGATGGAGGAGGCTCGTCGCCAGACGCAGGAGTACGTCGACGCCTACAATCTGCGGGAGGCGCGCAAGGCCCAAAACCTCACGCAGGTGCAGGTGGCGCATGCTATCGGAGTGTCGCAAAATCGCGTGTCGCGCATGGAGAATGGCGACATGGGGGCCATGAGCGTGGCTTCGCTGCGCCGCTACATCGCGGCCCTCGGCGGTGATCTCACCTTGGTGGCGGATCTGCCCTCCGGCAGGGTCGAATTGGCGTGATGCCGGGAGACAAATCACCTGTCCCTCATATGCCCATCCATCCTTTTGTCACCTTTTCGCGCTTTACTTTGATGGAGCGGAAGAAGAAAATGGCTTGGAACATATCAACATTTGACATTCACGTTCGGCGTGCGCTATCTCGTGCGGGGCTCCGGACAAACGGAATCGATGGGCTTTATGGAAGAGCAACAAGAAAACATGCCTGAGGACGCTTGCGGCAGCGATTCCTCCGGCAATCCCAGCGACGAGTCGGGTACCGTGCTCGACGGCAATCCCAGCGACGAGTCGGGTACCAATCCTGCCGGCAGTCCTGTTGGCGATTCCGACGACAAAGCGAAGGGCGAGGCGAAGGAAATCAAGCTTCCGTCGCTGCCGCTGGCGTTGCTTCCGATCCTGTTCATGGTCGGACTGATGATATATGTCTTTGGCGTCACGCGCTCAGAGACATACGATGCGGCCCACTTGCCGCTTGCGTGCTCCATCGTCGTTTGCTGCATCGTTGGCATGGTGTGCGGTCACTCGTTCAAAAGCATGCTGAAGGGCATGCTCGACCAGCTCATGATGTCGATGGAGGCGATCCTCATCCTTTGCATGGTGGGCTTTCTCATCAGTGCGTTCATGATGAGCGGTACGATACCTGCGCTCATCTACTATGGGCTTGGCTTTCTTGCGCCACAGACGTTTTTGCCGGTCGGCTGCATCTTGTGCGCACTTGTGGGCATGGCGTGCGGGTCGAGCTGGACGGCAACGGCAACGATCGGCGTCGCGTTCATGACCATCGGCACCGGTCTTGGCATCGACCCGGCCCTGACCGCCGGCATGATCATTTCCGGCGCATATGTGGGTGACAAGCTTTCGCCGCTTTCCGACACGACCAACCTGGCGGCCGCTGTTTCGGGAACGGCGCTCTTCGACCATGTTCGCGCGATGACCTCGACCACGATTCCGGTTTTCGTTGTGGCGCTTATTGCGTATGCGGTCATCGGCGCGGGAATCGATCCAACCGCTTATGACGCAAGCGTCGCAAGCGGCATCCGTGATGCGCTTGCCGACAACTTCAACGTGAACCCTGTTGTGCTGCTGCCGATCGTGGTCATTCTCGCCGTCTGCATCATGCGCATTGACGGCTTGGTCGGCATTACGATCAGCGTTATTGTGGGTGTTACCTTTGGCCTCATCTTCCAACAACAGATGGACCTTGCCAGCATCTTCGAGATTCTCCATTACGGGCCGACCGTCGCAACCGGCAACGAATTTGTTGACGCCGCGCTTGCGAAGGGCGGCCTTGAGAACCAGATGTGGACAATCAGCCTCATCCTGCTTGCTGTTTGTTACGGCGGGGCGCTGACCCGCTGCGGCGCAGTAGCAACGCTGTTCAACGGCTTGAAGAAGCGCCTTATGAGCTCGAAGAGCGTCGTTTGGGCCACGCTTGGCACGGCGCTCTTTTGCGACGCGGTCATGTGCGACCAGTACCTGGGCATCGGCGTTCCGGCCCCGCTTTACGCTGAAAAGTACGACGAGCAGGGCCTTGCGCGCAACATGCTCTCGCGCAGCCTTGAGGACTCGGGCACCATGTGGGCGGCGCTCTTCCCTTGGACCGCATGTGGCGCCTATCAGATGGGCGTGTTGGGCTTGAGCCCACTTGCGTATTTCCCGTTTGCGTTCGTGAATTTGCTGAGCCCCATTTACGCCGCGGTCACGGTGGGATTTGGCCGGAACATCTTCTGGGCCGACGGCTCTTACACAAATGTCCTCGGCAAGACCAAGCCTGGCAAGCCCGCAGCCGCGCCTGAAGAGGCCCACGAGATTGCCCTCGCCAACCTGGAGCGCCTCCGAGCAGAAGGCAAGGCGCCGAAGCCTAAAGGGTGACAAAAGAACCGTCCCTCATATGCCCATTAGATGCAGTTTCCCCGTGCGAGTCGCGTGCTGGATTCGTGTGTAATCGGTGCGTGCGATTTGCTGGATCCGTGTTAGATCGCGCTCGTACCATGGGCGCATGGAAAATTCGACGCTCATACTTTCTCACTACAGCGCCTACCAGTTCTGGATGATCCAGGACGGGGCGGCCGACCTTGCGCTCAAGCACGTGCGCGGCGACGTCGTTGGCGTGCGCGTCTCGGCGCATCCGGCGGCGTACCAGGCGCTAAACGACGACGCGCGCTTCACCCGCCCGCTGCATTTTTGTGTTGCAGAAAAGGATTGTTCTCGGGGCGGCCCAAACGTTGTGTACCATGTGCAGCCTACTGATATTTCCGCTTCGGAATTCTTTTGCATTGCCCCAGGTGCGCGCGTGTGTGCACCTTGGCTTTGCCTCACTCAATTGACGAGTTGCGGGTCGTTGCCCCAAGTCGCGTTTTTCGCAATGGGCCTGGCAGGGCGTTACAAATTTGCTCCGGGCTCTTCAAATCTTGAAGAGAGGTCGGCGGCGTTGGCGACTATCGCGGCGCTTTCTAAAAAGATCACGGCCCATTCGTATCTGCGCGGCACACGTTTGGCCTTGCGCGCTCTTCAATACGCCGCCGACGGATCGCGTTCGCCCATGGAAACGAGGGCGTATCTGCTTTTCTCGTTGCCCTATAAGTACGGAGGCTTCGGGTTGCCCGCACCCGTTCTCAACCAGGAGATTCTCCCCGGTTTTCTGCGGCCGATTGTTAATCAGAGCCGCTTCGAAGGCGACCTCTGTTGGCCTGACCAAAAGGTGATCGTGGAATACAACGGCAAGGATTACCACACTGATTTCGCAAAAGACGCCGCTCGTTTCGGCGACCTCGAGGCACTCGGTTGGAAGGTTTTCTACCTCAATCGGGAAATTATCAACAACCCGCGTGCGTTTGAGCGAGTCGCACTTGAAGTCGCACGTTGCTTGGGCAGGCGTGTGCGTCGTCCAGAAGGCTGGGCGGAAAAACACGCGGCGTTGCGGAAGACTCTCGGGCTTCGCGCGTAGCTGGTGTGATAACGCGGCTGACATGGGGCGGTCGCGGGAGCAGGGCGGCGGGCGTTCGGACAGCGGGCTGCTGACGTGTGGCCGGCGAGTGGCCGGCGAGTGGCCGAAAAGTCGCGAAATCGTCATCTGCGCGCGTGTTTCGGGGAGAAAGTGGCATAAAAGTCGCTAAACCGTCATTCGTGCAAGCTGAATCAACGTCGATATCGCGACTTTTCTGCCATTAGACGACGATATCGCGACATTTGTGCCACCCGCAATGACGGTTTCGCGACATTTGTGCCAGATTGGGCGGAAACGCATGCGCGAATGACGGTTTCGCGACTTTTCTGCCATCTGTTTAGTCCCTGCACCCTGCGCCTGTGTGCTTCACCCGCCGCGGGCTTTCCGCTAGAATCTAAGGCGCGGCAGGCACGGCAGCTACACCGCAAGCCGCAAGTCGCAAGTCGCGAGCCGCAACCGGCAATCGGCATCAGGCCAGCGTGCGAACAGGTGGAACGGGCAGGGAATGGCATCGTTTTTGGAAGAGACGCCTGAGCAGGGCGAATTCGAGGGCTACATCGGCATGTTCGATTCCGGTGTGGGTGGTCTGAGCGTGCTCAAACACGCCCGCGCGCTGCTGCCTGCGGAAAATTTTCTCTACTTCGGCGACTCGGCCAACACGCCCTACGGCAGCAAGTCGCCCGACTGGATTCGCGCGCGCTGCCACGAAATCGCAGGTCGCATGCTCGATGCGGGCTGCAAGGCGCTCGTGATCGCGTGCAACACGGCGACCTCGGCGGCGGCGGACGCTCTGCGCGCGAGCTTCCCCGACGTGCCGGTGGTCGGCATCGAGCCCGCGCTCAAGCCCGCGGTGATCGAAAATCTTGGCGGCCGCATCCTTGTGATGGCCACGCCGGTGACGGTCGAGCTCGAGAAATTCCGCAAGCTGTACGCCGAATGGGCCCCGCGCGCGACGGTGCACGTGGTGCCGTGCGAGGGCCTCGCGCCGCGCATCGAGAGGGGCGATTTTGACGCTCCCGACATGTATGACCTGCTCACGGGCCTGATTGGAGATTATGCCGGCCGCGTGGACAGCGTTGTGCTGGGCTGCACGCATTACCCGTTCGTGAAGCGGCAGATCGTGCGCGTGCTCGGCGAAAACGTGCAGGTGTTCGACGGCGGGGAAGGGACCGCGCGGCATCTGAAGCGTTTGCTGGAGGCCGCGGGCACGCTGCGCGAGGCGGATGCGGAAGCCGCGGGCTCGGAAGGCGCAGAAGGCCGGCTCGTGATTCGGTCGAGCATCGACACGCCCGAGTCGATGGCGCTTTACGAATGGATGCTCGATCAGCCGATGTAGGCGCGCGCGGCGAGCGTGGCGAGCGGATGGCGCGCGAGGCGGATATCCCGTCGCTTTGCCGCACGCAACCGCGCTATAATGGCGCGCATGATACTTGCGATTCTTCTTGCCATAGCGGTATGCGTGCTCGTTCTGATTCAGGGCGGCTTCTACGGGTCTGCCCCCGCGATCGCGGGCATCGTGCTGCTGGTTGCCGCGGCGGTGCTGCTGGTGGTGAAGCGTTCGCGCGCGAAGGCCGCGCCGGATGCGCCCGCCAGCCCGGATGCGCCCGCGAGCTCGTCCGCGCTCGCTGACCCCGCCAACCCGGCTCGCCGGCTTCTGCCCGCACGCTTCTCCCTGCGCCAGGGCCTGCGTCTTGTGCCAGTCGCGTTTGCCCTGCTCGCGGTCGTGTATGCGATCAGCATGCTCGTAAACGGCATCACGCTCACCGCGCTTGCGGAGGTCGGGCAGTGGGCCGCGGTCGCGCTCGTGGCGTTCCTCGCCGCGCAAACAACGCCCGCAGAACGCAAGCTCTTCCTCACGATCATCGCCTGGTTCGGCGTGGCAAGCGCGCTGTTCGGCATCATCCTTTCCTTTGGAGTCGACCTCTATCCGGGCGCGCTCAGCGACGGCCGCTTGCAGTTCACCTTCCAATACGCGAACGCCGCGGGCCTGTGGTTCGTGGTCGCGGCCATCGCGGCGGCGCTTTCCGGCAACCGCGTGCTGCGCGTGCTCACGGTGCTACCGGTAGTGGCGCTCATCACCACGCAGTCGGGCGGCGCAGTGGCCGTGGGCGTGATCGCCGCGATCGTGCTCGCGATTGCGAACGCCGCGCACACGCGTACGCGCGCTTCGATCATCGGCGCGGTGGCCGTCGTGGTCGTGGTCGTGGCTGTGATAGCTATCGCGTTTGCCCTGTTCGCAACCCGTATTACTGCCGCGGTGGGAGACTTCAGCATTCGTCTCGTGTACGACATCGACGCGCTGCGCCTGCTCGTAACCGCGCCGCTGCTCGGCGTGGGGCCGGACGGCTGGCAGTTCGCCTACCAGGACATTCAGTCGGCTCAATACGTCACGACCACCGTGCATTGCTCCTATCTGCAGATTGCGACCGACGCGGGCATCATCGGCCTTGCGGTGTTCGTGGTCGCCCTGGTCGCGGGCGTGCGCGTGAAGGTGCGCAACCTGCGCAATGCGGAAGGGGAAAGCGCCCGTCGTGTGGCGCTGTGCGAACTTGCCCTGGTCGCCGTGATTTTGGTGCATGCGCTGGTCGACTTCGACTTGCAGTTCGCCTCGCTCGCGTTTCTGCTGGCAGCCTTGCTTGCGGATGCCCGCGAGCCACAGCTGCCGTGGTTGGCTGAAGGCGCTCATGCGGAAACTTCCGCCGCCACTAAATCCGCCGATTCCGCTGATTCCGCTGCTGCCGCAGCCGACACTCCCGCCGCCAAGCTCGACCCGCTGCCGGTCACGCGCATAATCGGCGCGGCGGTGTGCCTGGTGCTCTGCATCGGCGGCGCTTACGGGTCGCTTTCGCTGGCGGGCATGCAGGCGCTTATGTACGACGGCCAGTCTGCGAAAATCGTCAGCTCCTTCGACAAGACGGCCTTCGCCGCAAACGACGTGGCCGCTCAGAACTACTACGTGGTCGCGCTCTATTCGACCGGCGCCTACAAAGTGGAAACGGCCTACGCCAAGACGCACGGCGTGCATTCCGACGAGCAGGCCATCGCCACGGCGCTCTGCATGTACGAGCAGGGGAATGCGGACGATGCCGCTGACCTGCTGGTTAGCCGCATCGAGGCGCGGCCCTACGACGACGGCCTGATGCAGAGCGCGCACAACGTGTTTGCGGACCAGGGGCTCAGCGAGGCGCTGCGCGTGCGCTACAACGCGGCGATCGATGCGGGCGAGGAAGCGCTTTCGCAGGGTATCGCGAACATCATGCCCGATCAGCGCACGCTCCAGGCGCTGTATCTGTAGCGGGCTGGGAAGGCCCTGCTTCGCGATGCCGACCGCGCCCGAAGCGGTTGCCCGTGCCGACCCGAGGCGCCAGCTGCAGCGCTACCGCCCCGCGCCGATCTGCGCCGACCGCGCCTCAATCCCGCGCCGGCCGCGCCTCGGTCCCGCGCCGGCCGCTCGCACCTCGCGCCAGTGCCCCCGGCCGCGCCGACCACGTCGAATTCGCGTTATTGTGGTACTTTTGCTGCAAAATTTGCGATATTGTGGTACTCGAAAATTTTTCTACCACAATAACGCAATCTTTTTCGGAAAAGTACCACAATAACGCAATCCGGGTTGGGAAGGCGCCACGTCAGCCACGCTAGCCGCGTCAACCGCGCTCCCAGCCGCGCCGACCCCGCCGAGTCAACCGCGCCAACCGCGCCCTCCGCGCGCTCGTGCCACAAGCAAACCTGCTCGATGATCTGCCGCGCAACGTCGGCCGCGGCGTCGCTGTCGTGCCCGCTCAGCATTACGCCCACGGCGATCGGTCGGGCGCTCGCCGCCTCGTCATTGGGCAGCGCCGTCCCCACGAACCAGCCGAGATGATTCGAATCGCGCTGCTCGGCCGTTCCGGTTTTGCCTGCCACGACCAAGCCGTTCACCTGGGCGTTCTTGCCTGTTCCTTCCGCCACGACCGCGCGCATGCATTCGTATACGTATGCGACGGTGGCCCCCGATGCTACGCTTGTGGAAATCGCCCGCGGCGTCGTGCGGTCGCCGGCCGCAGACGTATCCGCGCCCTCCGCACCTGCCTGCGCAACCTGCGCGACGGCGTAGGGCATCCACAGCGTGCCGCCGTTGGCGAACGCGGCCGCGATCGCCGTTTGGTGGAGCAGCGTCGAGACGGGTCCCGTCGGCCGATCCGCATCCGACCAAAGCGCCAAACCCGCACCTGACCAGGCAAGTTCGTAGTCGCTCACCGCATCGGGAAGCAGAAGTTCCGACGGGTCGCACGCAAGGTCCTGCGCAATCTGCTTGTCGAATCCGAGCGCTTCCGCATAGCGCGCGAGCGTGCTTTGCCCCAGCTGAAGGGCCAGTTCCGCAAATAGCGTGCTGAGCGATCGCGCATACGCCCAATCAAGCGTGGCCGCCGCGGCGGTTTCGTTGTCCACATTCGCGAGCGTGCCTTCCGCAAAAGCGATGTTGCCGGGGATGTCGAAGGTGTCCGAAGCTTTGACCAGGCCTTCCTCGAGCGCCGCCACGAGCGTCACCGTTTTGAACACCGAACCGCACGGCAGCTGTGTTTGCGCCAAGCTGGTGAGGGCGGAATCTCCCGCGGCCGCCGCGCTGGGATTCGCTGGGTCGAACGTGGGGTTGCTCGCGAGGCCCAAAATCGCGCCCGTTGCCGGGTCGATTGCGACCGCCGCGCCCACATAGGGAACAAGCACCTGCTCAAGCGCGCGTTGCGTGGCGTCCTCGAGGGTGAGCGTCACGTCGCGCCCGTCGAGCAGCGCCGCCTTCGCGCAGCTTTCGGCGCCCGATGTGCTCGCGGCGCTGTTGCACGTTCCCACCGCGTGGCAGGCGAACGAGCCCTCGGGATAGGCGCGCGTGCCGGCGTCGGAGCTTTCTGCGAGCACCGTGCCGTTAGCGGAAAGGATGCGTCCGCGTGCTTGCGTGCTTTGCGCGGATGACGTGCGGGAAGAACAGCCCGTCGCCGTGCCCGCCGCTGGCAGGGCGACCCCCAGAGCGGCAGCAAGCGCGAGGAAGTTCCGGCGCGACATCAACGATGGTGTTAGCGAAGTGGTCATGCGGTAATGCTACCATGAGACACATACCTCCGAGGCATGTGTCTCATCGTCCGTTTTGTCGCCCTTCGCGGCGCGCGCCAAAGCTTGCTCGTTGTTGCGCCCCTCCTCTTTGCTATGATGATTCCGACTATATGCAAGCGTGCATACATAGGGAAAGGGATCTCGTATGAAGAAGCTTCCGTCAAAGGCGTTGCGCGTCGCGCTCTCCGCCGTGTTGGTGGTCGGTCTCGCGCCGAGCACCATCTGGGCGCAAGGTGCCACCGATTCCGGCTCAGCCGACTCGACCACCGCAACCGCGACAGCAGCTGCCACGGCAACGGCAACCGCGACCGACGCCGCCACGGCCTCCGCGCTCGCGGCGACAACGCAAACGCTCAAGGCCGGCACCGAATGCCAGCTCACCATCAGCGACCAGAGCGATAGCGTCTCCGGCTACACGCAGTACGGTGTGGGCAAATTCACTGCTCCGGCCGAGGGCATCTATACGTTCTACAGCTCGTCGACAAGCGACACATATGGCTATCTGTATTCCGATGCGGCGCTTTCGAACCAGCTCGCGTATGACGACGATAGCGGCGAAAGCAACAACTTTTCCATGACGCAAGTCTTGGACAAGGGCGAGGTCGTTTACCTGGTTGCTCGTTTCTACAGCAGCGGCACGGGCACCATTCCCGTGACGGTTGGGCAAACCACCGTGAGCACGCTTACGCTCGATGCGACCACGACCGTGTCCGTTCCGCAGAGCGGTTATGCGCTTGCGAAGTTCACGGCGCCGTCTACCGGCACATTCAAATTCACCTACAACGATGATGATTCCGTCAACCTGTATACCGATGCTTCGTGCTCCGCAACGTATGACAGCACAACAACGTATGGCGACGACACCGCCACCCGCACCGCAAGCATCGATGAAGGCCAGTCGGTGTACCTGCGCATTAGCGACGGCACTGGGTCGGCGCACGATCAAGCGGTTACCGTGACCCAAAAGGTCGTCAATCCAAGCGGGTCAGCCCTCCAGCTTGGCAAGGTGCTCGACTTCGCGATGGATGAAGACGAAGACTACACGGTTGGCGTGTTCACGGCGCCCTCCGCGGGCATGTACACGTTCTACAGCGAAGGCTCGGACGACACGTACGGCTATCTTTATTCCGACTCCACGCTGCAAGACCAGCTTGCCTATAACAACGATTCCGGCAGCGGCGAAAATTTCTTGATCGCCTACAACCTTTCCGCTGGTCAAAAAGTGTATCTGAAAGCGGGGACCTACGGCTACAGCAGCACCGATTCCATCGCGCTCGGCGTGACCGACCAGCTGTATCTGAGCAGCGCAAGCGTAAGCTACGGTTATGGATGGGTGTTCCCGAACGAGACCGTTTTGCCCACGTTCACGCTGACCTTCGGCGGTAATACGCTGGTTGAAGGAACCGATTACACCTTCGATGGCTACTACAGCGATTACAGCTGCACGCAGAGCATCTCCGCGCCTACTACGTCTGGTTATTACTACGTGAAGTTCGCCGGCAAGGGCAGCTATTCGGGCGAGAAGACGCAAGGCTTTAGCATGCGCGACGGCTCGGACATCAGCAACGCTTATTGCAGCACCAGCGGTAGCGCTTACGTGGACGCCTCGACGGGCACCATCATGCAAGAGCCTACGCGCCGTCTGTACTTCTACGTAAACGGCAATGATCGTTATCTCACCGAAGGCGTTGATTACGAATTCGTGCGCTACGTGAAATGGAATAGCTCCACTTCCTCTTATGAAGAAGCAACGCCGAACGCCGAAGGCACCTATTATGCCGAATACGCGGGCAAGGGCAGCTATACGGGCACGTATCGCGCGTACACGTATTTCAACAGTTATTACCGCTTGTATGTTGAAGGCTTTGCAAGCGATAGCGGCGCGCTGTACAGCCCGAGTCGCGGCAACGTGCTCGTGTACACCGGCAGCACTCTTTCTCCTAAGTTTGTGGTTGAGGGCGTCGTCGGCGGCAATTACGGCAACGATGCTCTAACCGAGGGCGAGGATTACGAGGTTACCTTCGAAGGCGACCTGGTTGGATCCGCGACCGAGACTAAGGAGTTCACGGCGACGTTTACTGGTTTGGGCACGTATGCAGGCTACACAACGTCGCACACGTATAGCATTGTGCCCGCGATTGACTTGTCGGATTATGCCAGCAGAGCCTATCTGCATTATGGCGCCATTGGCGGCACGGGCACGAGCGACGGAATCGAATTCCAATACACCGGCAAGGTGATCACGCCGACCATCTCGATCGGCAGTGTGGGCACGAGCTCGAGCTATCAAAACTATCCGAAGCTGGGCACGCATTACACCATGAAGATCATGAACGCTGCGGGTACGGCGGAGGCAACGCCTAAGGCGAAGGGGTCTTACATCGCGCGCTTGACGGCTGTCGAGGGATCGGGCCTTACCGGTACGCTCGACATTCCGTTCAAGATCGTTGAAAACATCGATCTGGATCCGTTTATTACTTCGACGGGCTGGTCGGACGGCTCGCTTGACAACGCTGACCTGGTCTTTAGCCGGGGCTCCAGCTCTGTTGCGAGCGTTCCTTCCCTGTTCTACGGCACAACGTATAGCGCGGTTTACACGAGCGCCTATCTCCCCACGTACGGCCTCGATTACACCACGCGTGTGGAAAAGCTCGGCGTGTATTCCAGCCTGTTCGGCGAAACGGGCGATTCCGCGACCGATAACAGCACCGTGTGGAAGATCGTGGAGGAAGGCATTGGCGCCTTCACCGGGTCGATTGCCAAACTGGTGGGCGTGTATAGCGCATCTGAAGAGCTGGGCCAATACTACTGCTATGTAAACGGCGCATATGCGGGGTCGTCTTACAGCTCGTATTCTGGGGCCAAGACTGTGTATACCACCGCGGCGGGCACGTACGATGCCGTTAACAACACCGTGACCCTTAGCGGCCTTGTTCAGGACGTCGATTTCACGATCAACAACGTGCTTGTGGAAAAGGACGGCTCGACGTATCTTGAGATCGTGGGCATGGGTGATTACGAGGGCGGCACGCGTCTTGTTCAGGTGACGGACGGCGGATTGGCTCCGACTTCGAGCAGCAGTGACAGCAGCGCCGAATCGACCAAGGATCTGTCGCAGCTGAGTTTTTATGTATATCCCGGTTCGGGTGTGGTTTATAACTACTATGGCGGCGCATACCATATGCTCAAGAGCTCGGTTGCAGACGATTGCAGCAACATCAGCAAATCGCTCTATAACTACAGCGATGGCTCGCTTCCTGCGGCATCCGAATGCGAATACACGTACACGACCGACTCCGATGGCAAGTTGACGATAACTGCAGTGCCGACTTCCGGTTCGAGCTGGACTGGGTCGGTTACGAGCGGGAACAGCTTATATCTTGACGAAGTGCTGGACATCTCGGGTACGGCGCTCTATGTGGGCGACATGCGCGTTTCCTCGGGTTCCACGGCGGATATCCAAGTGTCGAGCGACCAGCCCGCGATCGAGGTCTCGTCGGTTCTCGGCGCCACCATCACCACTAAGGTGGTGAACAACGCCACGGGCAAGACGGCGTCGCTTTCCTCGCTTGCTGAGGGCAGCTATACGATCACGGCTACGGGCACGGGCTCGTACACGGGCAGCACGTCGGTTACCGTGAACGTGACCAACACGAGCAACATCCCGCTCAATTCCTGCGCATGGCGTTGGACCAACGGCAACTCGGTCAAGTACACGGGCGAGGCTGTTAAGCCTGCTTTCACGCTGACGTACAACGGCGTTGAGCTTGTCGAGGGCACGGATTACACCGTTGAATATGGCAACAACGTTGAGGTTGGCTTCGCGTATGCCAAAGCCACGGCCATCGACGGTAGCGGCTTTGTGGGATACATGGGCAACAATTTCGATATCGTGGAAACCGACCCGAGCCTGATTGATGTTGCTTCCGCAACGCTCACCTCTGAGCAGGGCGGCTACAGCCTTGGGTTCAGCGTATACAATTCGACGCTTCCCACGGTGACGCTGTCGAACGGCGCGGCAACGCTTTCCGGCGTCCGCTTGACGTATAGCGGTGCGGTGATCCCATCGAATTGCTACAAGATCACGTATGCCAACAACACCGAGCCGGGCATGGCGCGCGTGACGGTGACCGGCATCGAGAGCAAGGGCTACACCGGGTCGGCCACGTACAACTTCCTGGTGAAGCCCGCTGACGGCGTGTTGTACGCCGTTGCTTCCACGGCGCCCACGTCGATTGGCGAAACCGGCACGCTCGCCTGTACCGTTTTGGGCTTGGGCGATGCCACGGCCACGTATCAGTGGCAGTATCGCAAATCGGGCGGATCGTGGACGGCTGCAACGGCGAATGCGTCCGCCAAGACGGCTGCGTTTAGCGTGCTCGTGAACGATTCGCGCGCCGCCAACGACTGGCGCTGCGTTGTGACGGCGAGCGACGGCCGCACGGCGACTTCGAGTGTGATTCAGTTCGACACGAGCTCGCTTGCGGCGCTGACCGCAACGGCGTCGACCGAGGCCGTGAGCGCGATCGGCCAGACCGGTACGCTTTCCTGCGCGGTCGAGGGCCTCGGGTCCGCAACGGCCGCCTATCAGTGGATGTTCTCCAGCGACGGCGGCTCCACGTGGTCGAACGCGACCGCGAACGCGTCCGCCAAGACGGCTAACTTCAGCGTGGCCGTGACGAAGGCGCGCGCTGGTTACCTGTGGAAGTGCGTGGTAACGGCGAACGACGGCCGCACGGCTGCAACCGATGCCATCCAGTTTGAGGTGACGCCGGCAGCCGCGCTTACGGCGACGGCGTCCACCACGCCGATCGCCGCGATCGGCAAGACGGGCACGCTTTCCTGCGCGGTTGAGGGCCTGGGCTCTGCAACGGCCGCGTATCAGTGGCAGTACCGTGCGAGCTCGACCGGCAGCTGGGCAAATGCTACGGCAAACGCTTCCGCTAAGACGGCGAACTTCAGCGTGACGGTGAACGCATCCCGCGCCGCCAACGAGTGGCGCTGCGTGGTGACGGCGAGCGACGGCCGCACGGCGACGACGGACGTCATCCAGTTTGAGATTGCGGCTGCGGTGACCGCCACGGCGTCGACCACGCCGGTTGCGCTCGGCGCCACGGCCAAGCTCACCTGCTCCGTGTCCGGCAACACCGGCACGCCCGCCTACCAGTGGCAGTACCGCACGAGCTCCACGGGCAGCTGGTCGAACGCGACCGCGACCGGCAACAAGACCGCGACGCTGTCCGCCGCGCTCACCACGGCGCGCCTGGGCTACGACTACCGCTGCAAGGTGACGGTCGACGGCCAGACGGTCTACACCGACCCGATCAAGTTCCAGCAGGCAGCGGCCACCGTGACCGCCACGGCGTCCACCACCCCGGTGGCGCTCGGCGCGACGGCCAAGCTCACCTGCTCCGTGTCCGGCAACACCGGCACGCCCTCCTATCAGTGGCAGTACCGCACGAGCTCCACGGGCAGCTGGTCGAACGCGACCGCGACCG
>R14__coassemble_125_pt1 | contig 65150 bp, 54 predicted proteins | sample R14__metabat2_low_PE_025 | metagenome-assembled genome bin R14
CCGAAAACGGCGCGGGCGCGGGCAACCGCTTCCCGAACGGGCTCGTCAGCCTGACCGTGAACTACACCACGCCCAAGGTCTTCTCCGTGTACTACACGGTGGACGGCGGCGAGGCGCAGCTCGCCAAGGCCTACACGGCCGACGAGTGGGCCGAGCTCACCGAGCAGGCCGAGGGCTCCACGGGCTACCTGATGGCCAAGGGCGGCGCGGTCAGCGCCAAGGCCGCCAGCGCCTACGTGACGCTCGACGAGCTGCTGGCCGACGCCGGCGCCGACGCCTACTGGGCCGAGGGCTCGACCCTCACGGCAACCTGCTCCGACGGCGTGTACGGCAAGGGCCCCTGGGCCGGCGGCATGACCTACGAGTACGCGACCCAGGACTTCGAGTACTTCCCGAACGCGACCGCGACCGAGTACACCACCGAGGGCTCCTCTGAGCAGCCCATCATCATCACCGGCGCCTACGGCACCGCCACCGTGACCACCACCGTCGCCGACGCGACCGCCAGCGCGGTCGAGGGCGCCTACGAGGGCATCTGCGCGCTCGTGGGCCAGACCTCCGAGGACTTCGCCGAAAACGGCGCGGGCGCGGGCAACCGCTTCCCGAACGGGCTCGTCAGCCTGACGGTCAACTACACTTCTCCGAGCATCACCGCTGGTCCGGAGAATGCCCAGGTTGCTGTTGGTTCGACTGCCACGTTTACGGTTGAAACCACCGGTGCTGTCGAGTCGTATCAGTGGTACTACAGCAAGGATGGCGAGACCTTCAACAAGGTGACGACTGCTTCCGGCAAGACCGATACGCTTTCTGTTGCGGCCACTAACGCCAAGAACAATCGTCAGTACAAGTGCGCTGTGACGTTTAAGGACGGCACGGTTCTCACTTCTGAAGCCGCAACGCTTACCGTTGCCGCTAACGCCATCACCACGCAGCCTGCAAACGCGACGGTTTCCGCTGGCACCAAGGCTCAGTTCACCGTTGCCGGAACGAACGCCGTTTCCTATCAGTGGCAGTATTCCAAGAACAATGGTTCCACCTGGAGCAAGGTGACCACTGCTTCTGGCACGAGCGATACGCTCAGCGTGTCCGCCACTGCTGCTAAGAGCGGCCGTATGTACCGCTGCATCGTGACGTTCGAGAATGGCGCAAAGATCACCTCTGACGCCGCTACTCTTACGGTTGGATAGTTCGCTCGCTTAAAGCTAACGGCTCAATCTGGGACCGCGCTTCGGTGCGGTCCCATTTCTTTGTCGGATGAGGCGCAATCGATGTTTCACGCAAGCACAGCAATTTGGTTTTGCGTTCCTGCCGCAGAATTCGTGAAAGCGGGGAATTGAGCCGCCGCGATAGCGCGCATACACGTACTATTAGCAAAGTTCATTAATTCGAACGCAACCTATTGTGAAAGGACCAACATGGAAACCATCGACGTAATCAAAGAGACCCTCTCCGACAACCTGGGCATCGACGCTGATCAGATCACCGAGGATGCCACGCTCGATTCGCTCGGCATCGACTCTTTGGACATGGTCGAGCTCGTATGCGACATCGAGGAAAAGCTCGACATCGAGTTTGGCGAGCCCGAAGGCCTCGAGACCATCGGCGACATGGTTAGCTACATCGACGGCATGAGGGAATAACCTAACATGCAAACGCGTATAACCGGGCTTCTCGGCATCGAGAAGCCCATTATTCAGGGGGCCATGGCGCGCATTGCCACGGCCCAACTTGCAGGTGCAGTAAGCGCGGGCGGCGGCTTGGGCATCATCGCGTGCGGTGGTCAGAAGCCCGAATGGGTGGAAGAGCAAGTTGCCATCGCGCGCAGCATGACCAAGAACCCGATCGGCGCAAACGTGATGCTGATGGATCCGAATGCGGCCGAAATCGCCGAGCTGCTCGCGCATTTGCGCGTCGACGTCGTTACCACGGGCGCAGGTTCGCCTTCCAATTACATGGAGATGTGGAAGGAAGCCGGCGTGAAGGTTATCCCGGTTGTCGCCTCTGCGGCGCTTGCGCGCCGTATGGAGCGCTGCGGTGCCGATGCCGTTGTGGCTGAGGGCACCGAATCGGGTGGCCATGTGGGCGAGCTCACCACTATGGCGCTCGTGCCCGCTGTGTGCCAGAGCGTGTCCATCCCCGTTATCGCTGCCGGCGGTATCGCCGACGGGCGCGGTATCGTGGCCGCTTTCGCGCTGGGTGCAGAAGGCGTGCAGTGCGGCACGCGCTTCCTCACGGTAGACGAGTGTCCCATCGCCGACGAATACAAGCAGTGCGTGCTCAAGGCGAAGGATTCCGACACCATCGTTACCGGCCGCGATTCCGGTCACCCCGTGCGTTCGCTCAAGAACAAGTTCTCGCGCAAGGCTAAACAGCTTGAGGCGGATCTTGGCGCTAATGGCGAGGAAATCGAGAAGATGTGGCTTGGAGCCCTGCGCCGTGCCGTTGCGGGCGACGTGGAAAACGGCGACATGATGTCCGGCCAGATCGCCGGCATTGTGAGCGAGCGTAAGACGGCGGCTGAAGTGCTGGCCGATATGGTGGCGGAAGCCGAGGCGCTCGGTGGCAAGTCGCTCGACGAAATGGCTGCCGCCAACGCAACGCGCACGCGTTTTATCTAAATATCGATCACAGGAAACGGATATGACTTTTTCTGGATTATCGAACGATTGCGGCTTGGCGTCGGAAATGGGCGCCGGCCCCGTCTTTATGTGCTCTGGCCAGGGCTCGCAGAAGCCCGGCATGGGTGCCGATCTTATGCAGTTCCAAGAGTTTGCGCGCGTGTTCGAATGCGCAAGCGACGTGCTTGGTCGTGACGTTGCGGCGCTCGTGGCGCCTGACGCCGACCCGGCCGAGCTCAACGATACGCGCAACGCGCAGGTGGCCATCGCCGCGTTTACGCTCGGCGTTGACAAGATGCTTGCGGGTTCGGGCGTTCGGCCGGGAGCCGTGCTCGGGTTTTCGCTCGGTCAGATAAGCGCTTTGGCCGTTTCGGGCATGGTGTCACTCGAGGATGCTTTCCGCATCATCGACGTGCGCTCGCGCGTTATGGGCGAAGCGGCCGATGCGCATCCGGGTGTTATGAGCGCTTTCTTGAAGGCCGATCCGGCAAGCGTTGAAGCCGTGTGCGCGGAATGCGCTAATGGTCAGGTGCTTGCGCCTGCTAACTACAATTGCCCCGGTCAAATCGTCGTCGCGGGTGAACCCGACGCGGTTGCTCGCGCGGAGGAAGCCTGGAAGGCGGCCGGCAAGCGCGCCACGCGCCTGGCAACTTCGGGAGCGTTCCACAGCCCGCTTATGGCAAGCGCGGCAGATCCTTTCAAGGAATTTTTGGAAACCATCGACTTCGCGGACCCGTGCGTGCCGCTCATCTGCAACACCGATGCGCAGTGTGTGCTCGCAAACGATGTGGTCGATCGCTTGGTTGCCCACCTCACGCATCCCGTGCGCTTCGAAGAGAGCGTTCGCGTGCTGGCCGATGCCGGTGCAACCGATTTTGCGGAAGTCGGCTTCGGGGGCGTGCTCTCGGGGCTCGTGCGCCGCATCGATGGCGATCTCGTGCGAGCGTGCGTACAGAATGAGGCGAGCTTTACCGAGTGCGTGCACGCTTATGCCCGCACCGCGTAACCGCTAGGAGGAAGCAATGGCTGAAAACGAAGAGGAGCAGGTGGTGCGCGCAGCCGTCGTCACCGGTTCGACGCGCGGTATCGGTAAAGCCGTCGCCACGCGTTTGGCCGCGTGCGGCATGAACGTGTGCGTTAATTGCTCGAGCGAGAAAAGCTTGGAAGCTGCTCAAGCCTTGGCCGATGAGCTTGCCGCCGAATACGGCGTGCAGGCAATCGCCGTTGCGGCCGATGTGTCGAACGCTGAAGCGGCGCAAGGTCTGATCGATGCCGCGCTTGAGGCGTTTGGGCGCATCGATGTGCTGGTGAACAACGCCGGCATCACGCGTGACGGATTGCTCATGCGCATGAAGGAAGCCGATTTCGACGCCGTGGTGAACGTGAACCTGAAGGGTACGTTCAACATGTGCCACGCGGTGGCGAAGCCCATGATGAAGCAGCGCTACGGGCGCATCGTCAACATGTCGAGCGTTGTGGGCGTGCACGGCAATGCGGGCCAGGTGAACTATGCCGCTTCGAAGGCGGGCGTGATCGGCATCACGAAGTCGGTTGCCAAGGAGCTCGCTTCCCGCGGAGTAACCGCGAACGCCATCGCCCCTGGTTTCATCGAAACCGACATGACCGACGCCATTCCCGAAAAACAGCGCACGGCGCTCATCGAAAGCATCGGGTGCGGCCGTTTGGGCAAACCGGAAGACGTCGCCAATCTTGCCGCATTCTTGGCAAGCGAAGGGGCCGGGTACATCACCGGCCAGGTGATTTGCATTGATGGAGGTCTGTTCTAATGACTGATTCTCAAGTGAACGTGAAGCGTCCCGACGGCACCAACCGCGTGGTCATCACCGGCATGGGTGCCGTGTCGCCCGCAGGTGTGGGCGTGGAAGCCCTTTGGAATGCGGTAATGGACAAACAGTGCTGCATCGCTCCCGTTGAGCGCTTCGACACCACCGAATACGATGTGCACAATGCCGGTGAAGTGCGCGGCTTCAACGGCGAGGACCACGGTCTCACCAAGAAGGAGACGCGCCGCTTCGAGCGCTTCGTGCAGTACGGCATCGTTGCCGCCGACGAGGCTATCGCGCAGGCGGGCCTCAACATGGAAGAGGAAGACGCCGCGCGCGTCGGCATCGTGTTCGGCAGCGGCATCGGCGGAATCGACGAGCTCCAGCGCGGGTTCGACACGTTGCATGAAAAGGGCCCGAAGCGTGTGAGCCCGCTGTTCGTGCCCACCATGATCGGCAACATCGCCGCCGGTAACATGGCCATCCGCTACGGCATGAAGGGCGAGTGCCTGGACGTTATCACCGCGTGCGCCACGTCAACCCACAGCATCGGAACGGCCGTGCGCGACATTCGCCACGGATACGCCGACGTCATTTTGGCGGGTGGTTCGGAAGAATCGATCAATCCTATCTGCCTTGCCGGTTTCGCGAACTTGGGCGCGCTGTCCAAAACCGAGGATCCGACGCAGGCGTCGATGCCCTTCGATGCGCGCCGCAACGGGTTTGTGGCCGCGGAAGGCGGTGCGGCGCTCGTGCTCGAGTCGCTCGAGCATGCGCTCGCGCGTGGGGCAAAGCCTCTTGCGGAAATCGTCGGGTACGGTTCCACGGGCGATGCGTACCACATGACCGCGCCCGATCCTGAGGCGACGGGCATCGCGCGCGCTATGCAGGACGCTCTTGCGGAAAGCGGCTTCGAGCCATCCGACTTGGGCCACCTGAACGCGCACGGCACATCTACTGCCGCAAACGATGCGACCGAATCGAAGGCGCTGCTGGCGCTTTGCGGTGATGACCTTGGGCGTAAGGTTCCCGTGTGCTCGATCAAGGGATCAACGGGTCACATGCTGGGCGCCGCGGGCGCTGCAGAAGCCATCGTATGCGCGCTTTCCGTGATGAACGACTGCGTTCCCGCGACCACCGGCTTCGCCGAGCCCGATCCGGAATGCCCGGTCAACGTGCTCACCGAGCCGTTGCGCGATTACAAGCAGAAGGTGGCCCTTACCACCAACCTGGGCTTCGGCGGCCACAACGCCGCTTTGGCCATCGCTCCTTATGCCGAATAGCCTGATAGGAGGCTTGCATGTCTGAAATAACGTTTCCCTGCGGGCGCGAGGAAATCGAGGCGATCCTTCCGCATCGCGACCCGTTCGTATGGGTGTCGCGCGTGATCGAGTGCACGCCCGGCGAAAGCATCACCGCCGAGCTCGATGTCGATCCTGATTTGGATCTTTTCAAGGGGCACTTTCCCACGCATCCGGTGCTTCCCGGCGTGATCATCATGGAAGCGCTTGCCCAGACGGCGTCGATTTGCGTTCTTACCGCACTCGGCGCAGAGGGGCGCGTGGGCTTTTTCACGGGCATCGACAAGGCGAAGTTCCGCCATCAAGTGCGCCCGGGCGACACGCTCGTGCTGAAGGCCGACATCGTGAAGTCGAACGCGCGCATGTGCGCGGCCGATGTATGCGCGACGGTGAATGGGGAAGTGGCCGCGACGGCCACGCAGAAATACGTATTGGCGAAGGCTGACCAGATTTAACCGATTGGTGGGGAAATGCGTTCGTATATCTCGTTTGGAAAAAACGGCTCGGGTGCCGAGGAAAAGCTGAAGGCCGCCGTAACTGAAGCGATTGAGCAGGGAAGCGACGTCGTTTACAAGCTTGGCCGCATCGCCGAAGAGGCGAAGGACAACTTCGTGCCGAATGCCTCTGCAGCAGCGGATCTTGACACGTACGTCGATGCCGAAGCCGCCGGTGTTTCTGCGGCGAGCGCAGCAGATGACACCCCGGACACCACGGTTGGCGACGACGCCCCGCATGCGCTGGTGATGGTGCGCGGCAAGGATGCCCGCGCTGTGATCCAGTCTGCGGCTGCTGCCGGCCTGCGCACCTACGTGCCGTATACGAACGACCATAAAGCAGTGTCTCACCTGCGGTTCGCCCATGACACGGTTTGCTTGGGCGACAAGTATTCCGATGCGCTTTTCTGCAACGGCTATGCTGTGCTCAAGGCGGCAGAAGAATGCGGCGCATCCATTATCTTGCTCGCCGATGAATCGGTGGCGCTTTCGAACGTCGATGCGTTTTTGGCGCATGCCACGGCGCGCGGCATCGTGGTGTTCAAGGCCCTTTCTCCCGCAAGCCCCGACCTTGGTTGGACGCAGTGCACCACGAGCAAGCTGCTCTCCGGCGAAGACACCTGGATGACGTGCAAGTCGTGCGGGCTCACTTACGACGCCGAATCGTTCGCGAAGAGCTATTACACGTGCCCGAACTGCGGCGCTTATGCCCGCGAGACGTCGACCCAGCGCATCCGCGACCTGCTCGACATCGGCACGTTCGAGGAATGGGATCCGGTGTCCGACGAGCCCGACCCGCTCGATTTCCCCGGTTATGCGGACAAAATCGCCGCTCAACGCGCGAAGACGGGCTTCAACGAAGGCGTGCGCACGGGCCGCGGCAACATCGCCGGCATTCCCGTCGCGTTCGGCGTGATGGATTCCACCTTCTTTATGGGTTCGATGGGTTATGTCGTGGGGCAGAAGGTTTCAAACCTGTTCGATCGCGCCACCACCGAACAGCTGCCGGTCGTGCTCTTCTGCGCATCGGGTGGCGCGCGCATGCAAGAGGGCCTTGTGTCGCTTATGCAGATGGCCAAAGTGTCGTGTGCGGTGGAACGCCATGGCGAGGCGCGGTTGCCGTATATCAGCGTGATAACCGACCCGACCACGGGCGGCGTCACCGCATCGTTTGCCACGCAGGGCGACATCATCTTGGCCGAGCCGCGCGCTCTTCTCGGCTTTGCCGGTAAGCGCGTGATTCAGGACACCATTCGCCAGGAGCTTCCCGAAGGCTTCCAGACTGCGGAATTCGCCCTCGAGCACGGTTTGATCGACGCGGTGGTGAAGCGCAACGAACTGCGTCCGACTATCGCGCACTTGCTTGCCATGCACGCGGCGACGCGTCCCGAGCCGGGTTTGGCGCTTGGCACTAAATTCATCACTTACGAAGCGGTCTGCAATAATTTGGCCGATGGCGCGAACACATACAACCACGTGATGCACGGGCGCATTCCCATTCGCGAATACGACGATGCGAAGCGCGGGGGCTTCCTGGATTCGTTGATCGAAACCATTACCACGAATGTGGCGGATCGCGCCAATCGCACAAAGATCGTTGATTCGGTTGTCGTTGAGAACGATGCTTTGTCCCAGGACATGGCCAACGTCAACGTCGACCTTGCCGAATCCAAGGACGAAAACGGCATGGTTGCGTGGGATTGCGTGAAGCTTGCCCGCAACACCAAGCGCCCGACGGCTCAGTATTACATCAATCGCATCTTCGACGGCTTTATCGAATTGCACGGCGACCGCGCCTTTGCCGATGACCCCGCCATCATGGCGGGCCTTGCGTGGATCGGAAACCAAGCGGTCACGGTTATCGCCGAGGAAAAGGGCGCCGATCTGAAGGATCGCGTGCGACGCAACTTCGGTTGCCCGCAGCCGGAAGGCTATCGCAAGAGTTTGCGCTTGATGCGTCAGGCGGAAAAGTTCGGTCGCCCGATCGTTTGTTTGGTGGACACGCAGGGCGCTTTCTGCGGTGCGGAAGCCGAAGAACGCGGTCAGGGCAATGCCATTGCCGACAATCTGCTCGGCATGGCCGGACTTAAGGTGCCCGTAGTAAGCGTGCTCTTAGGCGAAGGCGGATCGGGTGGCGCATTGGCGCTCGCCGTTTCCAACGCCGTTGGCATGCAGGAACATGCTGTGTATTCGGTTCTTTCGCCCGAAGGTTTCGCGTCCATCCTGTGGAAGGATCGCTCGCGCGCAGCAGAGGCCGCCTCGGTCATGCGCATGGACGCCGCTTCCGTGCACAAGATGGGCATCGTTGACGAGGTGATCTCCGAGGGGCCGAAGCCGGCGCATGAGAATCCCGAAATCGCCGCCGACAACGTGCGCGCCTTCATCATCAAGGCGCTCGACGACTTGGTTGACGAAACGGATGATTATCTGCGCGCGCACCGCCAACTGCGCTTCTCGAAATTCTAACGGCCGCACATCAAAGGGCGCACCGTGGATATCCTGTACGCATTGCAGCAGTTGCGCGAGGGGCCGCTGTCGTTTCTCACGCCCTTCATGTCGGCCGTTTCAAGCGGCGCCATCATCATTTCGGTGGCGATCATCGGCATTGCGTATTGGGCGTACAACAAGCGCTTCGGCACGCTGGGGATCTTCAGCCTTACGTTCGGGTTTCTGCTGAACAGCGCCATCAAGGTGACGGCGTGCGAGTATCGGCCATGGGTGCTGGATTCGCGTTTGACGCCCGCAAGCACGAGCTCGCTCGCGACCGGTTACAGCATGCCGAGCGCGCACGCCACGCTCGCGACCGCGGCGTTGGGCACGTTTTCCGCCGGTTTTTGGAAGCAGCGCAAGTGGGTATCGATCCTGTGCGGCGTGCTGTTGGCGCTCGTCATGTTTTCCCGCATGTGGCTCGGTTGCCACACCTTGGCCGACGTTCTCGTCGGCTTCGCGGCGTGTGCGGCTTTGCTGCCGCTTGTGCGCTTGTTTCTGCTTTGGGGCGATGGCGCGAAGAACCGCGATGCGCTGCTGCTCGTACTCGGCATCGTCATCGGCATCGTTGCGCTCACGTACGGATACTTGAAGCCGTATCCGATCGAATACACGACTACGGGCGAACTTCTCGTCGACCCGTATGTGATGGTGCGCGATTACTGCTCGAGCGTCGGCGTGTTCTGGGGCGCTTTGGCCGGGTGGTTCTTGGAGCGGCATTTTGTGAAATTCACCGTGGACGGCGCGGTGGGCATGCGCATCGCGCGCGTGGTTGCGGGCGTTGCGGGTGCGGGCATTCTGTATCTCGTGCTGAGTTTCGCGCTTGGATCGGTTGATATCAACGTTGCCCATGTGGCGAAGTACTGCCTGGTCACGTGCTATTGCCTTGCTGGCTGGCCGTGGGTGTTCACGCATGTGGAGCCGCGCATCTATGCGGCCCTATCGCGGTAAGGCTGCACGGTCGTTCTTTGCTCACGTGCGTGTTTTCCGTATTTGCTTGCCGTATAATATCCTGCGTTAATAAGGCATCGGTGCTATGGGAGGAGCGAATGTGTCCGGCTTCGATCAAGTGGGTTACGCGATAATCGGTTTCGCCCAGGCCGACTTGGGCCATTCGATCTTGATGGCCATCGCCATCCTTATCATCGTTGCCATCCTTGCGTATGCGGCTAAGCGCGTGCTCAATAAGGTTTCGTCGAAGATCGGCGAAACCGACGATTCGGCCATGTCGATTATCGAGAATATCGTGCTCGCGATTATTTGGATTGTCGGCGTGCTCGTCGTTCTTTCGACCTGCTTCAAAGTGGACATCAACGCGCTTATCGCCGCATTAGGCGTTGGCGGCATCGCCATCTCGCTCGGCTTGCAGGGAACGCTTTCGAACATCATCGCAGGCGTGCAGATCGGTGCCATGCATGTTGCTTCGCGCGGTGATTATGTTGAAATCAACGGCATCAAGGGCGTGGTGGAGGACATCAACTGGCGCCAGTGCCGCATTCGCCAGATCAACGGGGAAGAAGTGCTGGTCCCGAATTCGCTCATGAATTCCGCCGCGCTTATTCATTTGCCGCCGCTCAAGGAGCTGTGGATCGATCTTGCCATCCATTGCTCAGGCGCGGATCTCGAAGCGATGACGGAAAAGATGGAGCGCGACGCGGCCGAAGCGATCGCCAAGGTTGTGCCGCTGGCCGTTGCTCCTCGGATGATGTACGAGACCGTGGGCGATCACGGCTTCCACGGCAATCTTATTTTCACCATCGAGGATGAATCGAAGGCCTACGAAGCGCAAGACGCGGCTGTGCGCGCTGTCGCTCCGTATGCGTATCCTGATTAGGTAATCGATTCAGCTGGGGCGTTAGATTTCAAATTGGCCGGTGAAGAATTCAGCGGCCGGCCCCGTCATGAAGACGTGATTGTTGTCGCGCCAATCGATGTCGATAACGCCGCCGAGCACGTGGATCGATGTTTTGCGACCCGCGCGCTTCGTCAGATGCGCGGCGACCGCCGTGGCGCAGCAGCCCGTGCCGCATGCGAGCGTTTCGCCGCAGCCGCGCTCCCACACGCGCATGTCGATGCTCGACTTGTTCACGTGCGCGAATTCCACGTTGGTTTTCTCGGGGAACGCCTTCGAGGTTTCGATGGTTCGGCCGATTTTCTCCACATCGCAGGTGGCGGGGTTGTCGACAAACACGATTGCGTGCGGGTTGCCCATCGAAACACAGGTGACGGACACGGTGATGTCGCCGAGGTTCAGGCTCTGCTCAACCACGGCCGGCCCGAATGCCGTTTCGGTTTCGCGCAGGTGCACGGGAATGCTCTTGGCTTCGAGAATCGGCTCGCCCATATCGACCGTCGCGCGGGCCAGCTTGCCCTCTTCGTCGAGCTCGAACGTGATGGGCTTCGGGCCGGAAAGCGTGTCGGCGACGAAGGATCCCGCGGCCGGATCTACGATGCCGCGATCAACGAGGAATTTGGAAAAGCAGCGCACGCCGTTTCCGCACATCTGCGCCTTGGTGCCGTCGGAGTTGTAGTAATCCATGTAAGCGGCGCACTCTTCGCGCGGTGAGGGCTTGACCACGATAACGCCGTCGCCGCCTACGCCGAAGTGGCGGTCGCAGATGCGCTCGACTTGGTCGGGCGTGAAGCTGATGGCATCGGCCATATCTTCGATCATGATGAAATCGTTGCCCGCGCCGTTAAGCTTTGCGAAGGTGTATTGCATGGTTGCTCCTCTATACGCGTTAGGGGTCGTTTTTACGATTGCCATGGTAACGGCGGGCGCACGTGCATTAATTTCAAATGTGTAAACAATGCTGTGTCGGGTATTTGAACTGGGAAAACATCGATTTTCAGCGATACTTTCGACCCTGATTTAACCAAAGCGAAACAGCGCGCATACACCTATTCGCTATCCTAGTGTGCGATTTAAAGCACCCAGGATATGCCTTGAATGGAGCATTCGCATGAATATCAACGACAATTTTCAAAAGCTTCCCGGCAGCTACTTGTTTTCGGAGATCGCCCGTCGCACCGCGGCGTTTAAAGAAGCTCACCCGGAAGCGGACCTGATCCGTATGGGCATCGGCGATGTTACGCGTCCGTTGGCGCCAGCGGTAATTGATGCCATGCACGCCGCGGTGGACGACCTTGCGGCTGCGGAAACGTTTTACGGATACGGTCCCGAGCAAGGTTACGACTTTTTGCGCGAGGCGATTGCCGAACACGATTTTGCGGCGCGTGGCGTAGATATCGCCGCTGATGAGATCTTCATTTCCGACGGCGCCAAGAGCGATTGCGGCAACATCGGCGACTTGTTCGCGGCCGACAACGTGGTGGCTGTGTGCGACCCGGTGTATCCGGTGTACGTCGACTCGAACGTGATGGCGGGTCGTGCGGGCGAATACGATGCGGAAACCACGCGCTGGAGCAACATCGTGTATATGCCGACCACCGCAGAGAACGGCTTCGAGCCGGCTTTGCCGCAGGTGCCTGTCGACATTGTGTACCTGTGCTCGCCGAACAACCCGACCGGCACGGTCCTCACTTCCGCCCAGCTGAAGAAATGGGTTGATTTCGCCAACGATTGCGGCGCCATCATTCTGTTCGATGCCGCGTATGAGCGCTTTATCGTGGAAGACGACGTTCCCCATTCGATTTACGAGGTCGAGGGTGCGAAAATGTGCGCGATCGAATTCCGCTCGTTTTCTAAGACGGCGGGCTTTACCGGCGCACGTTGCGGATACACCGTGGTGCCGCGCGACCTGGTGCGCGACGGCGCCAGCTTGCGCGATATGTGGAACCGCCGCCAGTGCACGAAATTCAACGGCGCATCGTATGTGATCCAACGCGGTGCTGCGGCGATTTATACGCCTGAAGGCGAAGCTCAGATCGAGGCCACGCTTGATTATTACCGCACGAACGCGCGCATCATCAAAGAGGGCTTAGAGGACGCGGGCTATACCGTGTACGGCGCCGTGAACAGCCCGTATATCTGGTGCGCAACGCCTGAGGGCCTCGATTCTTGGGGCTTTTTCGACAAGCTGCTCAACGAGGCGAACGTTATCACCACTCCCGGCGCGGGTTTCGGACCGTCGGGGGAGGGCTATATTCGCCTGACCGCGTTCGGCACGAAGGAAGACGCGCTCGAAGCGATCGAGCGCATCAAGCGTCTGGCTTAGCGCGGCTTACCGGTCGCGGCTCTCGCGTGATTATTCAAGCGGGAAGATGCGCGCGCTCATATCAAGCGCTGCGGCGTTGAACGGCGCCGTCGTCGCGATGCCGTTTACCCCGGTTGCCGCATAAGCTTCCGCGTTGCTTTGGTTGATGCCGCCGGCTGCAATCAGCACGATGTGCGGGTCGATTGCGCGGATCTCGCGCACGAGATCGGTCATCTCTTCAACCGGCATCTTGTCGAGCTGAATGCCGTCGACGAGCGCTTTGCCCTCGATGCCGCGCGCGAGCACGCGCGCTTGCTCGGCGGAAGCTTCTACGAACACGCGCTTTTCCACGCTGTTGGCGCGGATGTCGGGAAGCGTTTGTACCAGCCCTTCGAAGCCGCCCATGAAGTTGTAGTGTTCGGAAAAGATCAGCACGGTTTCGGAAAGGCCCAGGCGATGCGGATATGCGCCGCCTGCCAGAATGGCGCAGGTGAGCAGGTCTTTCGCGCCCGGCATGCTTTTGCGCGTGGTAACGATTTCGCAATCGGGGTTGCCCGCGTGCGCCGCGTCGACGATCGCGCGCGTGCGCGTTGCAACGGCGCTGCAGCGATCGAACACGTTCAGTCCGGCCTTCCAAAGCATGAGCAATGCTTCGGCTGGGCCTTCGACCGTCATGAACGTGGCGCCCGCTTCGATCGCATCGCCATCATGTGCGCAATCGATGACGGTTGCGTCGGTGTGCGCTGCCATCTTTTTCACGAACTGCGTGCCGGCAAGTATGCAGTTCTCACGTGTGTAATATTCCAGCTTGCCTGCTTGGCCTTCGATCCCGCAAAGGGTGGTGGTCAGGTCGAAATAGGGAACGTCTTCCGCCATCAGCTGATCGATGCGTGTGTCTGAAATGTTAAACATTGTTGTTGATATCCCCTCTACGCGATTGCTGCGCTATGCGCGTTTCTGCCAAGCGATATAATGCCACAGAAAAGGGGGCTTGTCCGCGCCGCTACATGCGCATCATCATGAAACAACACTACGAGAAGATAATCACGCTTTGCTGCTTTCTGTTCTTGTTCGTGAACTTGGGGATGCCCAGCACGTCGTTTTCGGTATATCAACCGTATATCGTCGGGTTGATCGGCGACGTGAACGCGTCGTTCGTGCTTTCGGTGCGCACGCTGTGTTCTCTTTTGGTGATGCTGTTCGTCGACCGCTATTATGCGCTGCTCGATGTGCGGCGCGGCGTGGGTATCGCGAGCGCGCTCACGGTTGTGGGGTTCGCAATTTTCTCGTTCGCCCAAACGGCTCCCGTGTTTTTCATCGGCGCCGCGTTTGCGGGCTTCGGATACGGGCTCGGCGGCATGGTCGCCATGACGCTTCTGATCAGCCGCTGGTACAAATCGGGTTTGGGCGAAGCCGTCGGCATCGCGACCGTGGGCAGCGGCGTCGCGGCGATCGTGTTGCCGTTTATCGCTTCGCGTTTGATCGAGGGCGTTTCGCTTTCGGCCGCCTTTATCGTGGAAGCGGCCATCGGCGCCGTTGTGACTGTGGCGATCATCGCGCTCACGCGCAATCGTCCGAGTGACCTTGGGCTTGAACCGTGCGATCCTGCCGCCGCCGCTGGCGCATCCGAATCCGAAAAGCCTGCCGGCAAAAAGCCCGGTCGCCGTGCGCCGAGAATCGATCGAGCGCCGTTACCGCGCTTCGCCCGCTTGCTGTTTTACTTCGCCATGGCGATCGTGGGCGCGATTTGCACCGGCGGTGCGGTCTACTTCTCGGTGTTGATGACCACGAACGGCATCGACGCCATTTTCGCCGCAACCATGATCTCGCTCTTTGGCATCTGCCTCACCGTTTCGAAATTCGTGATGGGCGAGATGTTCGACCGCATCGGCACGGGGAAGGGCTCGCTTATCGCGTTCGTCGTGGTTGTGGTCGGCGAAGTCTGCGCTTGCTCGATGGGGCTGGGCGTTTACGGTATCGCCGTTGCGATGGTGATTCTGCTCGGCTTCGGCATGGCTATCGGCAGCGTGGGCTTGTCGGTGTGGTCGCTCGAGATGTCGGACGCGCACACGGGCACGAAGTTCATCAAGAACTGCAATGTTGGGTACGCCATCGGCAGCTTCATCATGAACACGATTCCCGGGCCGATCAAAAACATCACGGGCACGTATGTCACGTCGTACGAGATTCTTCTGGTTTTGAGCATCGTGGCGGGCATTATCGTCGTTGGCATGTACAAGCGCTATCGCAGCGCCTAAAGCATAAACCGCATAACATAAGGGCGCCGGATGTGTTCCGACGCCCTTTAAAGGTTGCTTATTTTCGTTCAGCGCTTACTTTTCGCTCGAGTCGGCTTCCGCTGCAACAGTCTTTTCAGCATCCTTGCCGCTGTCGAACACGTTCTTGATCGTCTCAAGATCTTCCTCGATGGAAGGCTCGGCAACAACTTCCGGGGCATCCTTGCCCATCACGAACGGCTTGCCGGCCTTGGCCATGGCGTGGTATTCGGCCGTTGCGGTGAACAGAACGTCGGAAGAGGAATTGAGCGCCGTCTCGCAGGAGTCCTGGATAACGCCGATGATGAAGCCGATGGCCACGACCTGCATCGCGATGTCCTGGGAAATGCCGAAGAGCGAGCAGGCCATGGGGATGAGCAGAAGCGAGCCGCCCGCAACGCCCGAGGCGCCGCATGCGCTCGCGGCTGCCAAAGCGGAAAGGATAACCGCGCTCGGGATGTCGATGCTGATGCCGAGCGTGTGCGCCGCGCACATCGACATAACGGTGATGGTGACGGCCGCGCCTGCCATGTTGATGGTGGCGCCCAACGGAATAGACACGCCGTAGGTGTCGCGGTTCAAGCCAAGCTTGCGGCAGAGTTCCATGTTGACGGGGATGTTAGCGGCTGAGCTGCGGGTGAAGAACGCGGTGAGGCCGGAATCCTTCAGGCAACGGAACACCAGGCGATACGGCATGCGGCGCGTCCAGATGAAGCACATGAGCGGGTTGGTGACAAGCGCGATGAAGATCATGCAGCATACGAGCAGGAGCATCAGCTGGCCGTATTCCACGAAGATGTTCAGGCCGTTTTCGGAAACGGAGGTGTACACCAAACCGAAGATGCCGAACGGGGCGCAGTTGATGATCCAGCGCACGACGGTGGACACGGCTTCGGCAACGTTCGTGAACACGTTCTTGGTGTTTTCGGAAGCCGCGCGCAAAGCGATGCCGAGCACGATCGCCCAAGCAAGGATGCCGATGTAGTTGGCGTTCGCGATGGCGTCGACCGGGTTTGCAACGACGTTGAGAAGCAGCGTGGTCAACACCTCGCCGATGCCCTGAGGCGATGATTGCTCAACGGCAGACGCGTCGGCGAGCGTGATGGTGATGGGGAACAGCGTGGACGCCAAAACCGCCACAAGTGCCGCGATGAAGGTGGACAGAATGTACAAGACGATGATCACCTTCATGTTCCCTTGGCCCTTCGCATTTGCGAGCGCGCTAATGACCAGGAAGAACACGAGCACGGGCGCTACGCCCTTCAAAGCGCCGACGAACAAGTTGCCGAGCAACTCGAACACGGTGATGCCTGCGGGCGCCAAAACGCCTACCAGGCCGCCTAGGATCAAGCCGATGATGATGCGCTTGATCAAGCTGATATGCAGATACTTGTTGACTATTTCCTTCACGATAACCCTTTCCAAAACAATGCTTAGACGCGCACGCATCCATACGGATTTGTGCGCTTTGACATCATAGCAAATTCACACAGGGTTAACGGTTTTCGATATAATGGTTTGCGCTCGTGCGGGCGTGGCGGAATTGGCAGACGCGCCAGATTTAGGTTCTGGTGGGATTCCCGTGAAGGTTCAAGTCCTTTCGCCCGCACCAGTTTTAGTGCAGCACGAATCCCAAGACAAATCCCACGATAAGGCAGATCACGCAAAAAACGCCGGTGAGCACCACCATATTGCGCTCGTGACGGCGCTGGTCTATCTCGCGCTGTTCGATGCGCGCAAGCTCGGGGAAGTACGAATAACCGTCGGACGTGATGACCACGATCGAGCCGCGCATGTTGTCGACGCGGCGTACAAGCGCGCCTGCGGCAATCAGTTCGCGCTGCAGATCGTTATCGGGTCGTGAGGGAAACGCGCATTGTCCCACGATGCGGCCATCGGGCCTGCGGCAAACGCGGCGTTCATATTCAAGGAGGCGGTGGAGTTCTCGTTCTTGCATGTAGTTCAGCTGCATAGGAGCAAACCCTCGTTTCGAATAGGCTGAGTTTTCGGGTTTTCTGGAAAAAGTATACTGCATTTTGGTGCATTGATTGGCGGCGTTTGTCAATTACGCCGATCGTTATCCGTCGTATTCGTGAACTTGCTGTTGCAATCGGTTCAACTGTGCGATAATACACGGTCGATGCGCTCTTCGCAGTTCGATGGCGGGTTTGCATCCAAGCGAAGAGGGCAGGGCGGCGAATGTGCCGTTTTGCACGGAATTAGTAAAACACGGAGGAAATGTAAGTGGAAACTACAGCAGAGGTTTTGGAAGGCAATCGCGCAAAGATTACCGTCACCGTTGACAAGGCCACGGTGAGCGCGCGCTTCAAGAAGCAGTACAAGGATTTCGCCAATCGTTACAACTTCCCGGGCTTCCGTCGCGGCAAGGCACCGCGTCCGGTTATCAACAACATGCTCGGCAAGGAATACATCGAAGCGACCATTACCGATTCGCTCATCAACGAAACGTGCCCGCTTGCTCTCGACCAGACCACGGTGTACCCCATCGGTCAGGCCGATTTCCCCGAGGATATGAGCGACAATCTTGCCCAGGACGGCAAGGAATTCGTGTATTCGTTCGAAATCGACATCAAGCCCGATCTCGAGCTCACCTCCTATGATCCGGTTGAGATCGCCATGCCGTCCGAGGATGTGGAAGATTCCGAGATCGAAGCGGAAATCAACGCGCTGCGCGAGCATTACTTCCAGATCGTCGGCTGCAAGGCGAACGCCAAGGTGAAGGCCGACAGCTACGTCGACATGGATGTTTCCGCGACCGACGACCACGGCGCCGTTATCGCTTCTCTCACTGCCGAATCCGAGCAGTACGGCTTGGGCACCGGCACCTATCCTGCAAGCTTCGATGCCGAGCTTATCGGCATGAAGAAGGCCGAGACCAAGGAATTCACGATCGACACGCCCGCCGAGGCTACGGTCAAGACGTCTGCCCTGCTCGGCAAGACGGCTCAGATCCACTTCACCGTCACCGTGAACATCGTGCAGAAGCGCGAGCTTCCCGAAGTCACCGATGAATGGGTTAAGGAAAAGATCGGCTTCGAAACGGTCGAGGAGCTGCGTTCCGAGGTCAAGGATTCTCTCGAGGAAACCAAGAAAACGTATCTGCCGAACCTGCGCGAGCAGCGTGCTCTGAACGCGCTTTCCGCTCGCTTGGAAGGCGATGCTCCCGAGAGCATGGTCGAGGATACCGAGAACAGCTTGCTGCAGGATTTCTTCCGTCAGCTGCAGGCTCAGGGCATGACGCTTGACGCGTACATCAAGCAGCAGGGCATCACCGCTCAGCAGTTCCGCGAGGACATCAAGGCCCAAGCGACCGAGCTGACCAAGCAGGATCTCGCCCTTGATGCATGGGCGAAGAACAAGGGCTTCGAGGTTGCCGATGAGGACATCGACGAGGAATTCGTCAAGTCCGGCGCCAAGGATCCGAAGGCTCTGCGCAAGGAATGGGAAGAGAACGGTCAGATCTACATGGTGCGCCAGGGTGTTCTGCGCCAGAAGGCCGCTGACGACATCGTGACCACCGCCGTCATCACGCCCGAAGCCGCCGCCGAGGAAGCTCCCAAGAAGAAGGCCAAGAAGGCCAAGAAGGCTGAAGATGCCGCTGAGGAAGCTGCCGAAGACGCTGAGTAACGGCGAACTTTTTTGGATAGGGGGCGGGCGCGCTTGTAGTTCGAGCGCGTCCGCTTTTATTCCATCAGGTAACGAACGCTGCATGGCGCTTGCGCAGGTTGGCAACCTCGTTCACCATGACAAACGTGCGTAAATTCGCGCAAAGGCGCGACGAAATTGGAAAGAGAGGCATTGCATGGCACACGTAAACGATGCATTGATTCCCTACGTAATCGAGCAGTCCCCGCGCGGCGAGCGCAGCTACGACATCTATTCGCGCTTGCTGAACGACCGCATCATCTTCTTGGGTGAGCAGATCGACGACAACGTTGCGAATTCGGTTGTGGCTCAGCTGCTGCATCTGGAATCCGCCGATCCGGAGAAGGACATCTCACTCTACATCAATTCGCCCGGAGGATCGGTTACCGCAGGTCTCGCGATTCTAGATACGATGAACTTCATCAAGCCGGATGTTTCCACCATCTGCATGGGCTGCTGCGCTTCCATGGCCGCCGTTCTTCTCTCGAGCGGTGCAAAGGGCAAGCGTTTGTGCCTGCCGAACTCGATGGTCCTTATCCATCAGCCGCTCGGTCAGGCTCAGGGCCAGCAGACGGAAATCCAGATCGTGGCCGATTTCATGCTGAAAACGCGTCAGCGTTTGAACAACATTCTCGCCGCGAACACCGGCCAGCCGTTGGAAACCATCCAGGCTGACACCGAGCGCGATAACTACATGACGGCTGAGCAGGCTCTGGCTTACGGCCTGGTTGACCGCATCGTCACCGATCGCGCTGCTGCTGCTGCGGCTTCCGACAAGTAACATCGACTGTTAGGACTATCGTGACCGATACCCCTGAAAACAAGCAACCGACGTGCACGTTTTGCGGTAAAGGCCCCCATCAGGTTGCTGCGATGATCTCGGGCCCGAACGGCGTTTACATTTGCGACGAGTGCATTTCCATGTGCGCCGATGCGATGATGCGCGATTTGGGCCTCGATGTTGCGCAGGGTTTGCGCGGCGGCTATGACGCGAGCGGCGATCATTTCGTCGACCTCGACCGCGATGAAGTGCTCGGGGAAACGCCCACGCCGGCGGAAATCCTCGCCAATTTGCCCACACCGCACGAATTGTATGCGGATTTGTCCGACTACGTTGTGGGGCAGGAAGCCGCCAAGCGCGCCTTGTCGGTTGCCGTGTACAACCATTACAAGCGCATCAGCATGGGCGACGATGCCGATAAGGGCGACGTCGAGCTCGCTAAGAGCAATATCATGCTGTTAGGCCCTACGGGTTCCGGCAAAACGCTGTTGGCCCAAACGCTCGCGCGCACGCTGCGCGTTCCCTTTGCCATCGCCGATGCCACCACGCTCACCGAAGCGGGTTATGTCGGCGAGGATGTCGAGAATATCCTGCTCAAGCTGATCACCGCGGCCGATTTCGATATCGAACGCGCCGAGATGGGCATCATCTACATCGACGAGATCGACAAGATCGCCCGCAAGGCCGAAAACTTGTCTATCACGCGCGACGTTTCCGGCGAAGGCGTGCAGCAGGCGCTGCTCAAGATCGTCGAGGGCACCGAGGCGAGCGTTCCGCCCCAGGGCGGGCGCAAACATCCGCAGCAGGAGCTTATTCATATCGATACCACCAACATCTTGTTCATTTTGGGTGGTGCGTTCGTCGGGCTCACCGACATCATCGCATCGCGCGTGGGCAAGAGCGTCGTCGGCTTCAATTCCGAAATGCCCAAGAGCGCCCGCAGCTCCGAAGACGAGCTGCTCGCGCAGGTGCTGCCGGAAGATCTGAACAAGTTCGGCATGATCCCCGAATTCGTCGGCCGCATCCCGGTGGTCACGTCGCTTGTCGCGCTGACGGAAGATGATCTGGTGCGCATTCTTACCGAGCCCAAGAACGCCCTGGTCAAGCAATACGTGCGCATGTTCGAGTTCGAAGATTCCACCCTCACCTTCACCGACGAGGCGTTGCGCGCGATTGCGCATCAAGCGGTCGAGCGCGGCACGGGCGCACGTGGATTGCGCTCCATTTGCGAGAAAGTGCTGATGGACGTTATGTACGACCTTCCCGAGCAAAGCGGTGCCACCACGGTTACGCTGCGCGAATCGGATGTGACGGGCGAAACGAAGCCCGTTATCGTGGCGATCGACGATGAAGCGGCGCTTCCCGAACCTGCGGAAGAGGCGGCTGCTGCCGATTAACGCGGCATACGGCTCGGCCGTTTACATGGGCGTTTTTAGATAAAGACGCTCATGCGCATAAAAGCGGGCATATAAAAGGGTATTATGAGACGGGCGCTCAAGCGGCGCCCGTTTTTCACATCGATTTGAAAGAGCGAACCATGGCTGATAACGAAACTCAAGGCAAGGCGAAAATCGATTACGATTTCGCCGCCCATGAAACCCCGCTGTTCAACGCTTGGCGCGAGAACGGCTACTTCAAGCGCAGCGCTGGCAGGGGGGATTACAAGGATCATCCTTACACGATCGTTATTCCGCCGCCGAACATCACCGGCATGCTGCACATGGGCCACGCGCTCAACGACACCATCCAGGACACCTGCATCCGCCATGCGCGCATGCAGGGTAGGCCCACGCGCTGGATTCTGGGCACCGACCATGCGGGCATCGCCACGCAGACCAAGGTGGACAAGAAGCTTGCCGACGAGGGCGTTTCGCGCTTGGAGATCGGCCGAGAGGCGTTTATCGACGAATGCTGGAAGTGGCGCGAGCAATACGGCAACACCATCGTCAACCAGATCAAGGGCATGGGTTGCTCATGCGATTATGACGACGAACACTTCACGCTCGACCCCGATTACGCTGCGGGCGTGCGCCGCTTGTTCGCCGACTGGTACCATGACGGGCTCATCTATCGCGGCAAGCGCATCGTGAATTGGTGCCCGCATTGCACGACGGCCATCGCCGACGACGAGGCCGAATACGTTCCCGAGGCCGGCCACTTGTGGCACTTGCGTTACCCGCTGGTAGAGCCGATCGACGGCCAGGAATACATCGTTGTTGCCACCACGCGTCCGGAAACGATGCTCGGCGACACCGGCGTCGCGGTTTCCCCCAAGGATCCGGATAAGAAGAAGTTCGTGGGCGCAAAGGTGAAGCTGCCCATCGTCGGTCGTGAGATCCCCATTTTCAGCGACTTCGTGGTCGATGCCGACTTCGGTACCGGCTTCGTGAAAGTTACGCCTTCGCATGACCCCAACGACTGGGGTATGGGCGAGCGTCATGATTTGCCGAAGATCAACATTTTCGACGAGACCGCGCATGTGGTTGAAGGCTACGGTAAATTCTCTGGCATGGACCGCGATGAGGCGCGCGAGGCCGTAGTCGCCGAGTTCGAGGCCTTAGGGTTGCTCGACCACGTGGAAGATCACGACCATTCCGTTATGACGTGCTATCGTTGCCACAACAAGCTCGAGCCGTGGGAATCCGAGCAGTGGTTCGTGGCCGTCGACAAGCTCAAGGTGGATGCTGCGCGCGCGGTGGAATCCGGCGAGATCCAGTTCCATCCCGACCGTTGGAAGCAAGTGTATCTCGATTGGTTGGCAAATCTGAAAGACTGGTGCATTTCCCGCCAGTTGTGGTGGGGCCATCGCATTCCGATGTTCTACTGCGACGAATGCGGTTGGGAAGACGCCTCGGTTGAGGATGTCCACACGTGCCCGAAGTGCGGCGCAGAGGTGCGCCAAGACGTCGACGTGTTGGACACGTGGTTCTCAAGCCAGTTGTGGCCGTTCGCAACGATGGGCTGGACCACAGAAGGCACGGAAGCCCCTGAGCTTAAGGCCGCCTATCCGACGCAGGTTCTGTCGACGGCGCGCGACATCATGGGCTTGTGGGTTGCCCGCATGGTGATGTCGAGTGAGTACTGCACGGGTAAAATCCCGTTCGAGCACGTTATCATCCACCCGACGGTTATGGCGCACGACGGCAAGCCGATGAGCAAGTCGCGCGGCAACGGCATTGACCCGCTGCGTTTGATGAAGGATTACGGCGCCGACGGCATGCGCTTTGGCTTGTTGATGCAGGTGACAGGCGCGCAGGACATGAAATTCGACGAGGACAAACTTGTTTCGAGCCGCAACTTCGCCAACAAGATCCGCAATGCGGCGCGTTTCGTGAACATGCACCTGGACGGTTACACGCCGGGCGCTCCTGCGCCGACGTCTCCTGCCGATCGCTGGATCTTCTCTCGCTTGGCTTCTCTGGTAGAAAGCCTTGACGGCCTGTATGAGAATTTCGAGTTCGGCGAGATCACGCGCGAGCTGTACGCCTTCTTCTGGAACGAGTTTTGTGACTGGTACATCGAGTTCTCGAAGGGCCGCTTGGACGAATCGAACGATGCGGACGACCGTCTTGCATGCCAGCGCAATTTGATGTTCGTTCTTGGTCAGGCGATTCGCCTTCTGCACCCGATCATGCCCTTCGTGACCGAGGAAATCTATCAGGAGCTTCCGTTCGATCGCACGGATGATCCGTATCTGATCGGTGCGGAATGGCCCAAGGCCGCCGATCTTGCCGTGTATCGCGATGCCGATTCCGAGCGCGCTATCAGCATGGTGTGCGAGACCATCACAGCGATCCGTTCCACGCGAGCGCGTTACCATTTGTCGCCGAAGCAGGATCTTTCCGTGGTTGTTAAGGCCGATGCCGCCGATGCGGCTTTGCTGAGCGCTCAGGCGTCGCTTATCCAGAATATGGGCAACGTTTCCGGGCTCGAGATCGGTGAAAGCGTTGAAAAGCCCGCGTCGTGTGCCGTGGTGCTCGCAACCGGGTTCGAAGTGTATATCGTGCTTGCGGGTCTGGTCGACTTCGATGCCGAGCGCGCGCGTCTGACCAAGGAGCGCGAGAAGCTCGCCAAGGATGAGCAGAAGCTTGCCAAGAAGCTTTCGAACGAGGGCTTCCTTGCGAAGGCCGCTGCCGAGATCATCGAGAAGGACAAAGCCAAGCATGCTGAGCTGGCTGACAAGATCAGCCGCATCGATGACCAACTTGCAGCGTTGTCGTAAACCTTGAAGCCGCGCGGTGGAGTGCGTGCGCTCCACCGCATTTTCTTGTTAACGTGCATGTTACGTGCAGGAAATGCGCTTTAAGCCATCTCTTGGTATAATGGCTAAACGCATGTGAGGTTCAAACGGACCCTTATATTACTAGGAACCGAGGTTTTTATGAGCGAATTGCTTTCGCAGCTGTGGACGCCCGAAGTGCAAATGGCCGTTACCGCGCTTATTGCGGTGCTGGTCGTCTTTTATATCCTGTCTATCGTTTGGGTTGCGCGCGATGCGTATCTGCGCGGCACTCATTGGTACCTGTGGGCCATCCTCGCTTTGATTCCCTATGTGGGCGCTATTGCGTATTGCCTGCTTCGTCCGCCCATGCTTCAGATGGATCGCGATGAGCAGGAACTGGAAGTTGCCTTGAAGCAGCGTCAGTTGATGAAATACGGCGAATGCGGCAACTGCGGTTATCCGGTTGAAGCGGATTACGTGTTGTGCCCGAATTGCCATCAGCGCCTGAAGAACCTGTGCCCGACCTGCCATCACGCACTCGAGCCGCAGTGGTCGGTGTGCCCGTATTGCACTACTCCCATCGGGCGTCAGCGTCAGCAGCGTCGTCAGCAGGCTCGTCGTCAAACGCAGGCTCAGCCTCAGCAGGATCGCCCGTCTGCCTAAGATTCGGCAACAACAACGTGTAATGAAAACCCGCTCTACGAGCGGGTTTTTAATTGCGATTTTGGCAACGAGTTGATTTCGCTACGACTCTAAATACGCTTTTAAGGCCGGCCATGCCACAAGTGCTGTTCTGTAGCCTTGCTCGTAAAGCTTGAGCAGCTTGGTTGGATCGGTTTCCATATTTGAAACCGTTACCGGTTCGGGCGGCATGATCGTAAAAGCGGAGCCTTCCTCATGCATCCGCTGCGCTTTGCGATATGCGCGGTTGTATTCGAAATAGCGGAATCGCGCGCGTTCAACGAAGTGGGGATAGTCGGCATACAGGCGCGAGATCAACGGCATCATTTTCTCGGGTTTTTTGATAAAACCCGCATCGTGCGTGGTCACAACGATGTGCTTCTTCGCACCGGTCTGCAGGGAATAGTCGATGGGAACGCTATCGCAGGTCCCGCCGTCGAGCAGCAACTTGTTATCGACGTTGACTATCTGGCTTACAAGCGGCATGGACGACGTCGATATGAGGTAGGGCATGTCCTTATCCGCATCGGTGAAGGCGTGATAATCCGCTTCGCCTGTCTCCACGTTTGATGAAACGGCAATGAGCTGCATCGGAGAATCGTTGAAGAAGGAAAAGTCCACGGGTTCTAATTCGCGCGGAACTTTGTCGAACATGAAGTCGCGCCCGCATGCGTTGCCGGTGCGGATGAAGCTCTTGAGTGATAGATAACGCCAGTCCTGGCAGTACTTCACGTTGAGATAGCACGTGCGCCCGATGAGGCCTGCAACGTAATACCAACCGCTCAGCGCTCCCGCAGAAACGCCGATGACGCGTTTGGCGAACACGCCCTTTTCTGACAGCAAATCGAGTACTCCCGCGGTGAACAGGCAACGCATTGCGCCGCCTTCAAGCACGAGGTTCACATCGGTGGCTTCGTGCCCTCGCCAAGCGGGCGTTGCTTTGTCGACTTCGATCTTATTCGTCATATAATCAAGCCTCTTTTCTATCCGCATATAGAAATGAGTTAGATAAATAATTAGTTGTTCTGGCATGCTAGATGAGATTTCTGTTGTTTTGCCCTATTTAGTATACTTTCAATTTGCAAGGGCATTCAAAAAAGTAGTAATGAATGCTGGTTAACCACCTCGGGAGGAGACACAATGATTGAGGTAATCACTGCTGCAGACTTCGACGCTAAGGTTCTGGGTTCCGCCGAGCCCTGCATCGCCTTCTTTGCGGGCGACAACGATCCTTCTGCAAACATCGAAAAGGTTCTCAACGAGATTTTCGACGAAGGCGAAACCAAGGAAACCGTCTACAAGATCAACGTTGCCGATGCTGCTGATCTTGCTGCTGAATACGGCGCGAAGAATCCGCCGGTTCTTATTATGTTCGAGGGTGGCCAGAAGGGCCGCAACATGATCGGCTATCGTCCGAAGCCGCGCGTGAAGCAGCTGTTCGCTGACCTTGCCTAATTTTGCTAGGTAGCTTCGAGGGGCCTTCGGGCCCCTCTTTTTTGCGCTTACTATTCGAAACGATGCGTGGAAAACTGCGGGTCGTCCTTCCAAAGGACGATTTCGCCTTGCTCACGCGTGCGTTTAACGTCGATGATGCGCTGATTTGACGACCCTTTGAACCGAAGCGTGATGTCTTTCAACTCTTCAACGAAAGGCCCGTCAACCAAGATGTCGACCACGTTCAAAATGCGATCGGTGCTGTCGGTATGCCGATCGCTTGTTGCGTCAACGAGGTCTTCGTACACATCGCCGGTGTATATCCAAATGGTCTTTTCTGGAAAGCGGGCGCGCACCTGTTCGAGCAGGGGAGCGAGGTCGTGCTGGTTTTCCGGCTCCATGGGTTCGCCCCCGAGCACGGTGAGGCCGTCCACCCAAGCGGGTTCGAGGCTTTCGAGAATGCTGTTCATGACGTTGCCATCGAGCAGGTTTCCATACGAGAAATCCCACGTTTCTGGCTGAAAGCAGTTCTTGCAATGATGGCGGCAGCCCGAAACGAAGAGGGACGTGCGCACGCCTTCGCCATCTGCGATATCGTTGTATTTAATCGCTCCGTAATGCATGGGCACCTCATATACGTTCGCCCCGTTCGCTCAGTGGCAAACGGGGCGAACCTCCCATCCCTCGCGTTGCCTACAGATGCAAAACGCGATCCTTGATTTCCTCTGTGCGACCCTGATTCCAGTATTGGGTTCCGATGTAGCCGCAGGTGCGGCGCGCCACGTTCATCGTGGACTGATCACGGTTGCCGCAATTCGGGCATTCCCAGTTGAGCTTGCCGTCGTCTTCTACAATCTGAATCTCGCCGTCGTATCCGCACTTCTGGCAATAGTCGCTCTTGGTGTTGAGCTCGGCGTACATGATGTTCTCGTAGATGTACTGCATCACGCGGATGACCGCTTGCAGGTTGTCCTGCATGTCGGGCACCTCTACGTAGCTGATCGCGCCGCCGGGGGAAAGCTTCTGGAATTCGCTTTCGAACTTGAGCTTCGTGAACGCATCGATTTCCTCGGTCACATGCACGTGGTAGCTGTTGGTGATGTAGCCCTTGTCCGTGATGCCCTTGATAACGCCGAAGCGGCGCTGAAGAGCCTTTGCGAACTTATAGGTGGTCGATTCGAGCGGCGTGCCATACAGCGAGTAATCGATGTTTTCGTCAGCTTTCCATTCGGCGCATTTATCGTTCATGCGCTGCATGACCGAAAGCGCGAACGGGGTTGCCTCGGGATCGGTGTGGCTGTGGCCTGTCATGTACTTCACGCACTCGTAAAGGCCTGCATAGCCGAGCGACAGGGTGGAGTAGCCGCCGTACAGAAGCTTGTCGATGGGCTCGCCTTTTTCCAGGCGCGCAAGCGCGCCGTACTGCCACAGAATAGGAGCGGCATCGGATGTGGTGCCGCGCAGACGCTCGTGACGGCAGCGCAAGGCGCGATGGCAGAGTTCGAGGCGCTCGTCGAAGATTTCCCAGAACTTGTCCATTTGCCCATAGCTGGAAAGCGCGACGTCGGGGAGGTTGATGGTGACCACGCCCTGGTTGAAACGGCCGTAATATTTCGGCTTACCGGGTTCGTAATTGCCGGCATTCGCAACGTTGCCGTAGCCGCCTTCGGAGCGGTCGGGCGTGAGGAACGACCTGCAGCCCATGCAGGTGTACACATCGCCGTGGCCAACCTCTTCGCCGGTGGACAGCTTGTATTCGCGCATCTTCTTCTCGGAGATGTAGTCGGGCACCATGCGCTTAGCGGTGCACTTTGCGGCCATCTTCGTAAGATAGAAGTACTCGGAATCCTCGGCAACGTTGTCGTCCTCGAGCACGTAGATCAGCTTCGGGAATGCCGGGGTGATCCAAACGCCCATCTCGTTCTTTACGCCCTCGTAGCGCTGGCGCAGCATTTCCTCGATGATGAGTGCGAGGTCGTGCTTCTCGGCTTCCGTCTTCGCTTCATTGAGATACATGAACACGGTGATGAACGGCGCCTGGCCGTTGGTGGTCATGAGCGTTACCACCTGATATTGAATGATCTGCACGCCGCGGCGGATTTCGTCCTTCAGGCGCGTTTCAACGACGTTGTTGATTCGCTCGGGCGTGGCTTCGTAGCCCATCTCGTTCAGCTCGTCGATGATCTGGCGGCGGATTTTCTGGCGCGATACCTCGACGAACGGGGCGAGGTGCGTAAGCGAGATGGACTGGCCGCCGTATTGGCTGGACGCAACCTGGGCGATGATCTGCGTGGCGATGTTGCATGCGGTGGAGAAGCTGTGGGGCTTCTCGATCAGCGTGCCCGAGATAACCGTGCCGTTCTGGAGCATGTCCTCGAGGTTCACCAAGTCGCAGTTGTGCATGTGCTGCGCGAAGTAATCGGAATCGTGGAAGTGGATGATGCCGAGGTTGTGGGCCTCGACGATTTCCTTGGGCAGCAGTTCGCGCATGGTCAAGTCTTTGGAAACCTCGCCGGCCATGTAGTCGCGCTGAACGGACACGACGGTGGGGTTCTTGTTGGAATTTTCCTGCTTGACTTCTTCGTTGTTGCACTCGATCAAGGCGAGGATCTTGTCGTCGGTGGTGTTCTTCTGGCGCTTCTGGTTCTTGAGGTAGCGATAAATGATGTATTTACGCGCAACTTCGTAGCAGTCGAGGCGCATGATTTCGTCCTCGACCATGTCCTGGATTTCCTCAACCGACACGGTGTGACCGGCGGCTTCGCACAGATCCATGACGTTTTCGGAAGCATAGCGAATCTGGCGTTCGGTCAAACGCACGCCCTCGGGAACTTCCTTGTTTGCCGCCGCGATGGCGTTCGAGATTTTAGTGATATCGAAGGGTACTTCTGAGCCGTTGCGCTTGATGATCTTCATGTTCGACCGCTTTCTGCTTCGCTTGGTTTACCGTTTATGCCTGATGATGCTTACAGATGCGCGCGGGTGCAGCCCCGCAGCGGTGCATATACTAGCACGGTTCGCTTGTGGATTGAAAGTGGAAAACCACAAAATATTGTGTAGATTTTTCCGACCATACCCGAAATGTTGTGTTTTCGCAGGTTATCGCAAAGTCTAGGGAACCGCTCGGAATAACGCGCTTTCAATCTAGCTGCGCAAATGCGATTTTGGAGATTTTGGGATGTGCCGCCGTATTCGGAAACAACGTGGTTGTGTTCGCGCGCAACTTTATTGTGCTTGCCAATCTGCTAATATTGATGGCTGTTATCTGTACTGCGCTGTGCGCGCGACAAGCTTTAAAGGAATCTGCAATGGCACAAGAAACGGACATGACGGAAAAGCTGGTAAAGATCATTGCCGCTTTTGAGGATATTCAGGACAAGATGGGCGACCCTGCCATCCTTTCCGATCAGAAAGAATACAACCGCCTTGCCAAGGAATACGCCAATCAGGCACCTCTGGTTAAGATGGCGCGCGAATACGTTCAAGCGAAAGAGGATCTTGCTGCGGCTAAGGAGCTGCTCGGCGATCCGGAGATGAAGGATTTCGCGCAGGAGGAAATCGCCGATATCGAAGAGCGCCTTCCCGGTATCGAGGAGGAAATCAAGTTCATGCTGATTCCCGGCGACCCCGCTGATGAGAAGGACATCATCGTGGAAATCCGCGCCGGTGTGGGCGGCGATGAGGCCGCGATCTTTGCGGGCGACTTGTACAAGATGTACGAGCGCTTCATTTCCGGCCGCGGCTGGAAAATCGAGACGCTCGATGTGTCCCCGTCGGATGCGGGCGGCTACAAGGAAATCCAGTTCAAGGTTAAGGGCGACAAGGTGTATTCCGTTATGAAGTTCGAAAGCGGCGCCCATCGCGTGCAACGCGTTCCTAAGACGGAAAGCCAGGGGCGCATCCACACGTCCACGGCAACGGTAGCCGTTTTGCCCGAGGCCGATGAAATCGACATCGACATCAAGCAGGAAGACCTGCGCATCGATGTGTACCGCGCGGGCGGTCCGGGCGGTCAGTGCGTTAACACCACCGACTCCGCTGTGCGCATCACGCATATTCCGTCGGGCCTGGTGGTGCAGTCGCAGGACCAGAAATCGCAGCTGCAGAACAAGATCGCCGCTATGGCCGTTCTGCGCGCTCGCTTGTACGACAAGATGCTCGAGGAACAGCGCGAAGCCGAAGGCGCCGAGCGCCGCAGCCAGATCGGCACGGGCGACCGCTCGGAGAAGATCCGCACCTACAACGGCCCGCAGGACCGCGTGACCGATCATCGCATCGGCTACAACGGCACCTACAACGGCGTGCTGCTGGGGTCGGGCGGCGCAGGCTTAGAGGAGCTCATTTACGCGCTTCAGGCGGCCGATCGCGCGCGCAAGCTGGAATCCATCGTGTAAGCCGTTATGGCCGACGACGTTTGGACTATACAGCGCGCGCTCGGTTGGACGCAGGACTATCTTTCGCGCAAGGGCGATGATAATCCCCGCGCCGCAGCTCAGTGGCTGTTATGCGAGGCCACGGGCCTTTCCAAGGTGGAGCTGTACACCAGCTTCGACCGTGCGTTGTCAGCCGACGAGCTCTCGCTTCTGCACGACTATGTCGCGCGCCGCGGTGCGGGCGAGCCCCTGCAATACATCACGGGCGTTGTTCCGTTTCGCCATATCAGCGTGAAGGTGCGTCGTGGGGTGCTCATCCCGCGCCCGGAAACCGAGGTGCTCGTGAGCGAGGCGCTCGCGTGCTTGCCCGCTCCTCATCGCACGGCTTACGATGACGACATTGTCGCGGCAATTGCGGGCGCGGCCGATTCGGCGCTGGAAATCATCGACGACGATGATGCGTCGGAATCGTTTCGCGCGGTGTTCAGCGAAGCGAAGGAAGCGGCTCGCGCGGCTGACGCGAGTGCGCCTGATGGGCGGCACAACTTGTATGTGGCGGATATCTGCACCGGCTCGTGCTGCATTGCCTGCTCGATTGCGACCGAGCATCCCGACACGCTCGTGATCGCGACGGATATCGCGCCGGAGGCGATCGATCTTGCGCGTGAAAACATTCAGGCGCTCGGCCTTGAGAAGCGCGTGGGCGTCGCGCGGGGCAATTTGGGCGAAGCGATCGCTGATCGCTTTATCGGCAAACTCGATTTGGTCGTTTCGAACCCGCCGTATGTTCCGACCGACGTTGTGGCGACGCTGCCGCGCGAAGTTGCCGATTTCGAGCCCGTGCTGGCGCTTGACGGCGGGTCGGATGGCCTTGACTTGTTTCGCACGTTGGCAACGTGGGCGCTTTCCGCGCTTAAGCCCGGCGGCGCACTTGCGGTCGAGTTGCATGAAACCTGTTTGGAAGCCGCGGCCGACTTCGTCGCAGCGCTTGGCTTCACGCGTATTAAAATCGTTAAGGACTTAGCTGGCAAAAATCGCGTGCTCGTTTGCCGCACGCCTGGTGAAGGGATCGAACATGAGTGAAGCAACATTGGTTCAGAAGCTTGATGAATCCTTGGCTGTGCTGCAGGAAAAGCTGCAGGGTCGCACGCCCGAGGTTGGCGTGATTTTGGGATCGGGCCTCGGCCCTTTGGCCGAACAGGTGGAAGACGCCGTTTTCATTCCGTTTTCCGAGATTCCCTATATGAAAACGAGCACGGCGACCGGGCATAAGGGCCGTTTCGTGTGCGGTACGCTTTCCGGCAAGTGCGTGATCGTCATGCAGGGCCGCCTGCACGGATATGAGGGCAACACGTCCCAGGAGGTCGCGTATCCCGTGTGGCTGATGCACAAGCTGGGCATCAGCACGCTCATCACGACGAACGCCGCGGGCGCTATCAACAAGGATTACTTGGTGGGCGATTTCTGCATCATGTCCGACCAGATCAACTTCACCGGGCGCAATCCTGTCGTCGGTACCGAGCCTGACGAGCTTGCGTTTCGATTCTTCAGCATGCTCGACGCGTTCGACCCCGAGCTGCGTGCTTTGGCGCACAAGGTGGCCGACGAGCGCGGCATTCGCGTGCAAGAGGGCGTGTACTTGGGGCTTTTGGGGCCGAGCTTCGAAACACCGGCGGAAATCCGCGCATTCCGCAGCTGGGGAGCCGACACCGTTGCGATGTCGGTGTGCGAGGAAGTGATCGCGGCGCGGCATGTGGGCATGCGCGTTCTGGGCATCTCGCTGTGCTCGAACATGGCATGCGGCATCGAAGGCGCCAGCCCGAACGATGTTGAGGTGTTCCAGGTCGCCAAGATGCGCGAGCCTGATTTCTGCAGCCTTGTGAGCGGCATTATCGCGGAAATGTAGCGCATGGAAAAGCGGTTGCGCCTGCATGTGCTGGGGACGGGCAGCAAGGGTAATGCTTCTATTGTGGAAGACGCCCAAACCGGGCACGGGATTCTGATCGATAGCGGATTATGCCGGCGCGATTTTCTTGCGCGCTGCGAAGAAGCCAGCTTCAACCCTGCGAACCTCGACGCCGTTTTCATAACGCATGAGCATACCGATCACACCAAAGGCTTGGGTGTGGTTTTGCGCTGGTTCGATAAAGCCGGGCTCGATGCGCCCGTTGTGTACGCCAATGCTGCGTGCGCGAATAACTCGCGCGACATCGGCGGCATTCGCGACATCGCCGAAGTGCGCGACTTCTCCTGCGACCAGCATCTGACGGTCGGGAGTCTGAGCGTCTATCCGTTCCGCACTGTCCACGATGCGGCGTTTTCCTGCGGGTTTCGCGTTGAATGCGCCGATGACGCGCTCGGTTTCATGACCGACACCGGCGTTGTCACCGACGATGCGCACGAGGCGCTGGCGCAGGTGCGTTTACTGGCGCTTGAAGCCAACCACGACCTGCATATGCTGCAGACCGGGCCCTATCCGTTTCCGCTGAAGCAGCGCATCGCATCCGTTTACGGTCACTTGAGCAACGATCAGGCGGCACATGAGCTGAGCAGCTTGTTGAGCGACAACCTCGAATGCGTTGTGGGCATGCACGCGTCTCAGACGAACAACACCTACGTTTTGCCGCAGGTTGCACTCGAACAGATTTCCGCCCAGGAAGGTTTGCCGTTTGAAGTGCGCGTTGGTCGTCAGAGCGCGCTGGTGAGCGTGGGGTAGGGCGTGTGGGTTGCGCTGCTCTCGAGCGGTGCTATGGTGCGTGCTGTGGCTAGTCGGAAATCCAGTTGGTCGTCGTGTAGCTTATCGTAGTGCCATCTGAGGCGAAAACGACGTTGCCGGCCGTGTCGGTGCGCAGCGTTTCAACCCCAGCCTTTTCGAGGCGATTCAGCACGCTTTGATGCGGGTGGCCGTATTCGTTTTCTCCGACGGAGATGACGGCGTATTTCGGTTTCACCGCTTTCAAAAACGCTTCAGTGGTCGAGGTCGATGATCCGTGATGCCCTACCTGCAAAACATCGGCTGAAAGCTTTGCCTTAGCGTTTACAAGGCTCGATTCCGCAGCTTGCTCGGCATCGCCTGTGAACAAAAAGCTCGATGACCCGAAATCGATGCGCACGATAAGCGACTGGTCGTTGTCGGAATCGAAGGTTTCAACAGGGCCGATGAAGGTGACGATGGCATCGCCGAGCGCGAACGACTGACCGGCTGTGGGAACCGTTAGCGTGCCGCCCGCCTTTTCAATCTGCTCCTTCATGATCGAAAAGGCCTTTGCCTCGTTTTCGTTGGTCGAGCAGTAATACGCTGCCGCGGTTGCATGGTTCAGCGCGCCGGATATGCCGCCGATGTGATCGACGTCCGGGTGGGTTGCAATGATGGCGTCAAGTTCGGTGATGTCGAGCGCGTCGAGGATCGAATATATCTTCGACGAGGCGCTCACCGGCCCGCCGTCGATGAGCAGATGGTGGCCGTTGCAGGATATAAGCGTCGCGTCGCCTTGGCCCACATCGAGGTAGCGCACCTTGATTTCGCCTTGCACGGCAGTTGTTTGCGTGGTTGCGTTAACGTAGTCGCAACCACACGCAATAAGCGCCCCGATAAGGCAGATAACGCAAGCCGCGATGAAGATGGCGGTGCGGACGATCTGTTTTGCGCATTGAAGCGTAAGGGGCTCCTGTCTTGACGATGGCCCTATTGTAGCCCAGGACGTGCCACGATGGCGCTCGAGCATGCGCTATCATGGTGGGGAAACGCGCATTACGTATTGAATCGAGGAGGGCGCCATGGGTGTGGAAATCGAGCGAAAGTGGTTGATCGACCTCGACGATGTGCCCTTCGATCTTGGGTCCGCGCAAAAACAGCGCATCGTTCAAACGTATCTGAGCTTCGATCCGCAGGTGCGCCTGCGCAATGTGAACGACGGCGAAACTTACGTGATGACCGTAAAGCTCGGGCGCGGCGAAGCGTCCCAGCTTATGCGCGGCGAATTCGAAGCGGAAATCACCGCTGCGTCATACGAGAAGCTTGCGCGCGAATCGATCGGCAAGGTGATAGAGAAAACGCGCTACACCGTTCCCGAGCCCGGGAATACAGGTCGCTTTTTCGAAATCGACGTGTTCGAGGGAGAGTTTGCCGGCTTATGCGTGGTTGAGATGGAGTTTGCAAGCGAAGAGGACGCCAAGGTATACGGCGATCCCGATTGGGTGCTGCGCGATATCACCTACGACGCAACGTATAAAAACATCGTGATGGCGCAAAGCTGATAGGCTCTTTTCGGGGCATTTCCCGCGCGTGGGGCTATAATAGGGGTTCGCGTTTTCCAAGGAAAGGAATTGCCATGACATCGAGCCTCAAGGGTCGCGATTTTTTGAAGCTGGTGGATTTCTCCACGGAGGAAATCAACCGCATGCTGCATTATGCGGCGCGTTTGAAGGAAATGAAGAAGAACGGCGTCCCGCATAGGTTCTGCGAGGGCAAAAACATCGTTCTTCTGTTCGAGAAGACCAGCACGCGCACGCGTTGCTCTTTTGAGGTTGCCGGCCACGACTTGGGCATGGGCGTCACGTTTTTGGATCCGAAGAGCTCGCAGGTGTCCAAGAAGGAATCCATTGCCGATAGCGCGCGCGTTCTCAGCCGTTTTTACGACGGCATCGAATACCGCGGTTTCGGCCAGGAAATCGTCGAGCAGCTGGCCGAATACGCCGATTGCCCGGTGTGGAACGGCCTCACCAACGAATGGCATCCGACCCAGATGATCGCCGACATGCTCACCATGCGCGAGAAGTTCGGCGAGGACCTGCGCGGTCGCAAGCTCGTGTTCATGGGCGACTGCGGCAACAACGTGGCCAATTCCATGATGATCGTGTGCGCCAAGCTCGGCGTTGACTACGCCGCGTGCGGCCCGGTTGAAAACCAGCCGGCAGCTGAGGTCGTCGAGGCGGCTCGCGCGATCGCCGCGGAAACCGGCAGCTCGATTCAGGTGACCGACAACGTCGAGGAGGCATGCACGAACGCCGACGTTTTGTACACCGATGTGTGGGTGTCGATGGGCGAGCCTGAGGAGATCTGGGCGGACCGCATTCGGCTTCTTTCGCCGTATCAGATCAACGACGAGGCGTTTTCGTATGCCAAGCCCGATGCGATCTTCATGCACTGCCTGCCCGCGTATCACGACTTGGGAACGCAGGTGGGGCGCGACATTCACGAGAAGTTCGGTTTAACCGAGATGGAAGTTACCAACGACGTGTTCGAGGGTCCGCGCTCGGTCGTGTTCGATGAGGCGGAAAACCGCATGCACGCCATCAAGGCGATCATGTATGCCACGCTCGTCGACGAGGATTTGTAAGATCGATTTTGTGAGCAGGTTTGGGGAATAAACAATGCAGATTCGCGAAAAGCTTGAAGCGATAGTAAACGATGCGATTGCGGCCGCTCTTTCCGATGGCTCGCTTTCTATGGAGCAGGCGCCGGCGGCAGGCCTTGAGCGCCCGCGCGATGCGGCTAACGGCGATTGGGCGTCAACCGTGGCCATGCGATCGGCCAAGCTCGCACACAAGGCTCCGCGCGATGTCGCGTCCATCATCGTCGACCATCTTCCGGAAAACGACGTGATCGATTCTGTCGAAATCGCCGGTCCGGGTTTCATCAACTTCAAGCTGAGCGCTTCCGTGCTGCAGGGTGTGGTGGCCGATGTGCGCGCATCTCGCGGCGATTACGGCAAAGGCGCCGCACGTGAAGGTCGCATCAACCTGGAATATGTATCCGCGAACCCGACGGGCCCCATGCATGTGGGCCATGGTCGCTGGGCGGCGCTCGGCGACGCCACCGCGCGCGTGATGCGCCATGCCGGTTACACGGTGTCCGAAGAGTTCTACATCAACGATCACGGCACGCAGATGGATGTGTTCGCGAACAGCGTGAACGTGCGTTATCTGCAGCTGCTGGGCCACGATATTGAAATGCCTGAGAAATGCTATGGCGGCGGCTACGTTGCCGATATCGCCCAGACCATCATCGACGCCGATGGCGACAAATGGGAAAGCGTCGACGAGGCCGAGCGCCTGGACTACTTCCGCGAATACGCGTACAAGCAGATGCTCGCGCTGTGCCAGGACACGCTTGCGGGCTTCGGCACGAAGTTCGACACCTGGTTTTCGGAGCGCTCGCTCTATGTTGCGGGTGAGGACGGCAAAAACGCCGTGGACCGCGCGCTGGAAACGCTGCGCGCCAAGGGCTGCATTTACGAGGAAGACGGGGCCGTGTGGTTTAGGTCCACGGATTTCGGCGATGACAAGAACCGCGTGCTGATCAAGGCGAATGGCGAATACACGTATTTCATGAGCGACATCGCGTATCACTACAACAAACTCGATCGCGGCTTCACACACCTGATCGACATCTGGGGCGCCGACCATCATGGCTACATCGCGCGCTGTAAGGCGATGCTTGCCGCGGGCGGTCATGAGGACGCGCTTGAAGTGATGCTTGGCCAGTTGGTGAACTTGCTGCGCGACGGCGAACCGGTCCGCATGTCGAAGCGCACGGGCGAGATGGTCACGTTCAAGGAGCTGCTCGACGAGGTTGGAACCGACGCCACGCGCTATCTGATGCTCTCGCGGTCGTCCGACCAGCCGATCGATTTCGACATCGAGGTCGCCAAGAAGCAGGATTCCACCAACCCGGTGTATTACGTGCAGTACGCCCACGCGCGCATCTGCTCCATCCTGCGCAAGGCCGCGGGTGTAGATGACGCCGCCGACATCGATGCGCTCGCCGCAACGGTTGTGGGGGAGAGCGCCGATATTTCGCTGCTTACGGCCGACGCCGAGCTCGCTCTGATGCGCAAGATGGACGACTTCGGCGAAGTTGTCGCCGGCGCTGCTCAGGATCGCGCCCCCTTCCGCTTGACGCATTACGCGCAGGAGCTGGCGAAGCTCTTCCACGAGTTCTATACGGAATGCCGCATCCTCGGCGTGGAGGAAAACCTTTCGCACGCGCGTTTGGCGCTCGCGGATGCCGCGCGTATCGTGCTCGCCCTTGCGCTCTCGCTTTTGGGCGTGAGTGCGCCTCCGAAGATGTAGCGGGAAGCGCGGTTTCCGCGCGCTGGGATAACGGGTTTTCAGGTCGGCCTAGACGTGATCGTCTAGGTCGATTTGCATAAGCGATACGTTGCGGCGCAGCTCACGAGCTTGCGCACGGCTGATATCGCCCGAATCGTATGCGTTGTCGATTTCCTCGAGCTCATAACGCAACGCCCGAGCGCGCACGTCTTCGCTCATCGTCTCGATTTGGGTGTAGGCCGTAACAGACGGGCCTTTCAGGCGTGTGGCCTGCAGAATACCTTGCTGTTCGAGAATCAGGCGGCTGTACGATTCGGTGGCGATATCCGATTCCGCCATTTCGGCTTGAAGTCGCTCGATGGCGTATTCGGCGATGTTGATTTGAATCTTGCGCATAATGCGCGTTTCCCGGTCGAGCGCATCCGGCGTTGTCTTGTGCAGCGCCCGCCGGACTGTTCCGCGAAGCTGAGCGGTTGTCTTTCGCATGCGCCGCAAGAGGGACGCCCGCGTGGTCTTGTCGTTTTTCAGAAGGCCCTCGTAGCGCGCAATATGCGTGAGCATGTCGTAGCCTTGTTCGGCGGGAACGCGGCCGGCATCGATTTCAGTCCAGAGATATTCCTGTTGCCATTGCAGCATGCGGATGCGCAGTTCGGTGTCAGGTTCCTCTTCAAGATCGCTCTCGTTTTGAATGCGGGCGATGCGATCGTTGTATTGGCGGATGACTTCGGATGTTGCAGCGCGCGTTTCATCGGTCTCACGCGCAGTTAAACGCTCGATCACGCGGCGCATGATTTCGACTTTCGCCAAAGCGAGTTTGGTGTTTTGCTCCTCGGGAGTTTCCTTTTTAGGCGCGAGCAGGGGTACGACGTAGGTTGCGAGCAGGAGCGACAGCAGAATCGTGCCGCTCGCAAGGAAGATGAGCATATCGCGGTTGGGGAAATCGATGAACGTTCCCACGCCCTCGAAATCGACGAGCGTCGGGATGGTGAACATGATGGCGAGCGTGATCGTGCCTTTTGCGCCCGAAAGCGTTGTGATGAGCGCAGATCTCAAACGTTCGCCAGAGCTGCGCATCGTCCCTTCGCGCCTGTCAGCCAACAGTTCACTGCCGATGGACCATACAAAACGCACGGCATGCATGATGAGGGTGATTGCGAACACGAGCCCGATAAGCGTGCTGCTCGTGACGCCGATGCTGTCGATCGAGCTCGTGAACACGTTGGGCAGCTGGGTGCCCAAAAGCACGAACACGATGCCGTTCAAGCCGTAGGCGAGCACGCGCCATACGCTCGTGGAAACGATGTTCAATCGAGAATCGGTCGGTCCTAGGTTGGAAGGCGTCACCGATAACACGATGCCGCAGGCCACGACGCAGAGCACGCCGGACACGTGAACGGCATCGGCGAGCAAGTAAACCAGAAACGGCGTGAGAACCTCGAGCAAAACATGGAACGTGGTGTTGTCGAGGCCCCATTCGCGCACGGTTTTCACGACAAAGTTGAGAATCATGCCGACGATGATGCCGAGCGCGATGCCGCCGAAGAACTCGATCGCGAAATCGCCAACAGCGCTGCCGACCTCCCAAGCGCCCGTCACGGCTGCCGCGATGGCGAACTGGAACGACACGATGCCGGAAGCGTCATTGAGCAACGATTCGCCTTGCAAGATGGCTTTTTGGCGATCGGAGATGTTCGTGCCCTTCGATACCGAGGCAACCGCCACGGCATCGGTGGGGCCGAGCGCTGCGCCGAGCGCGAAACACGCGGCAAGCGACCAGGAGGGGATTATGGCGTGCAGGCTGAACCCGACGACGATCATGATGACCACGACCAGGCCGATCGCGTACGAGAGAAGCGACCGCTTGTTCTTCCAGAGCGAGGTTTTGTCAGCCACCTGTGCTTCGTGGAACAGCAGCGGCGCGATGAAGATGACCAAAAAGATGTCGGCATCCAAATCGATGGTGATGGCGCCTTGGGCCACGATGGCGATTATGATTCCCAATGCGATTTGGATGAGCGGGGCGGTGACTTTCGGGATGATCTGGTCGAGAATGGACGACACGAGCACTGCGGCAAGCAGAAGGAGCACAAGGTGCACGGTTGCCATATGTGTCATCCTTTCTTGTTTGCCTGGTTGGATACGAAAAACGCCGCTTGCTGTAGTTTAGCAAGCGGCGCATCGATTGTTTGCTCAAGCGCGTAAGCTGCGGTAAAGCTTCACGCGGCTGTAAAGCGATAGTTACTTAGAAGCCTCCATAAGCTGCTTGAACGTGCGGAATCCGTAGTCTGCCAGTTTGAAGCCCTTGTATTTGGCGCGTATGGCCTTGGAAACGGCGGCGGCATCGGCGTTCGGGTTCGCTTTCATCTCAGCCGCTACGGCCTTTTTCACAGCGTTGAGGGTTGGCTTTTTCGCTTGCGTTGTCGGCTGCTTCTTCGCCTCTTTCTTTTCAGGGGCTTTCTTAGCGTCGGCGTTCGCCTGAGCGGTTGCGGTTTTCTTCTTCGAAGCCGACTTCTTCGCAGGCTTTGCTGCTTCGGGTTTTGCCTCTTCGGGGTTTGGATTCGAAGCATTTGCTGCTTCAGCTGCGGCTTCGGCCTTCGCCATTTTCAGCGTTTCCTTGAACGTCTTTTCCGCGAGCGCTTTTTCTGAAGCTATAGCCTCGGCTGCCTGAGCGGCTTCTTCGGCGAGCGCTGCAGTCTGAGCCGCTTGATCGGCGGCTTCCTTGCTCGCTTCTTCGGCCCTCTTCTTGGCGGCCGCGGCGGCTGCAGGGGAGCGGCGCGGAGGACGGCGCGTTGGGCGCTTCATCTCCTTCGGGCTCTCGGTTTTTTCAGGTGCGTCATCCTGTGCAGATTCGCCGGCTGCCTCGTCAGTCGTTTCACTGCTCGAGTTGTGACGACGGCGCAGCTTCTTATGCGTATCGGCTTCAGGTTCGGTCGCTTCTGGCTTCACGTTCTTTTCTTCAGCGCGTGCAGGCTCGGCGGACCCAGCTGCTTCCGCTGCTTTGTCGGCCTCTTCAGCGGTCTCGGCCTGCTGTGCGGCTTCGGCTTTCTCGCGCACGCGCTTGCCACCGCGCTTGCCGCGCCGCGATTTCTTCTTCGCGGTGCCTTCTTCCGCTTCAAGCTCGGGCTCTGACGGTTCAGTTGCCTGCGCGTTAGCATCTGCGTCCGCAGTTGCCTCGGCGGCAGCTTCAGCAGCGGCCATCTCGGTTGCGAATTCGTCTTCTGCGGTAGATTCATCGCTTTCGGAAACCGCTGGCGGCTCATAGCCTTCCGCGAAGCTCACCAGCAGCGAATTGCCTTCTTTGGTGACCGTGATCGATGCGAAGCTTTCAAGCAGCTTGCGCAGCTGGTTGGTGCCGTAGTTGCGCACGTCGAAGTCGGGGTAGCGCTTTTGCAGGCGGCTGCCGACTTCGCCTAAGCCGGTGTCCTTGCCGTTGTTTTGGTTATAGGTGACGATCGAAATGACGGCCTCCTCGATGCGCTCGCGCGAAATGGCGGGCGCCGGAGAATCGGTGGTGCGGCCCGACTTGCCCGACACGTGGCCCTTCTGCGTGGGGACGTCTTTGATAAGCAGCTCGAGCGTGGTGAAGATGTCGCATGCTTTGCGGAAGGCGAGCGGCGTTTTCTTTTCGCCCATGCCGATGACCATCAGGCCGCTTTCGCGGATGCGCGCGGCAAGGCGGGTGAAGTCGCTGTCGCTGCTCACGATGCAGAAGCCGTCGACCTGGCCGGTGTAGAGGATGTCCATCGCGTCAATGATCATCGCGTGGTCGGTGGCGTTCTTGCCTTGCGTGTAGCTGAACTGCTGGATGGGCGTGATCGAATTATCCAGCAGTGTGTTCTTCCACTTGGAATGAAGGGTGGATGTCCAGTCGCCGTAGATGCGCTTGTAGGTAACGGTGCCGTATTTCGACAGCTCGTCGAGAATCACGTTCACGTAGCGCGCGGAAACGTTGTCCGCGTCGATTACCAAGGCGAATCGCTTTTCGCCGTTAATGCGAGGTTCCATGTATGCTCCTTTTTATGTATGGTGAGGGCCCGATCGATTTAGTTCGCGGGCTTACGGTAGCGCAGTTAATTGCGCGTCTATTATACGTGTTCCTGCGCTGTTTTGCCGTGTGGGGCTCAACTCGTGGATTTGATGTGCGTAAGCGGCTCTTTTTGAAATGCATGCTTGCATGCGCGCCTGAAAATCCGTAATATACCAACTTGCGCAAACGGTGGGTGTCGCCCAGTTGGCTAGGGCGCCAGATTGTGGCTCTGGAGGTCGAGGGTTCGAGCCCCTTCACCCACCCCAGCGCGCAACATATGATGAAATGGACCGTTAGCTTAGTTGGTAGAGCAGGGGACTCTTAATCCCAAGGTCCGGGGTTCGAGTCCCCGACGGTCCACCATGAGAATACAACCTCCCAACCGGGAGGTTTTTTCATAGTCGGGGAGGCCTCCAGGGACTCCGAACCCCGAGAGGGGAATTTCCGTTAAGAAAACGATTGATAATCGTTTTCAGGAAATTCTGAGGAGCGCGAAAGCGCGACGTACCAAAATTTGCATTGCAAATTTTGTCGAGTCCCCGACGGTCCACCATTTGAAATCACGCCTCCAATTGGGAGGCTTTCTCTTTATTGGGGAGGTTTTCAGGGACTCCGAACCCCCTTTTGCGCATTTCGCGTCCCGAGCGTGAGCTCTTTCTCGGCTGCTGTGCGGGGGTTTCACCGCTTATGCAGCCTCATCAAAATTAGATCCATATGAGGCGAATCGCTGTAGGCGACAACCCCCGCGCAGCAGCCGAGAAAGAGCCTCTTCTGGTTTGCTGGCTAAATCCTGTTGAGTTAAACCAGTCGTCGCATCGTCTTACTATTTGGTTTCCATTAATGCGTTGTATACTTTCTCAAACGCGATGTGAGGAGGCCCGCATGGCAAATCAATTCGGATTCGGCGGCAACAACGGCGATAACGATTTTCTCGGAAACCGTTTCAGCAAGTTCTATGACTGGGAAGTCAAAGAAGGCGAGAAAACGTATTCGCGCAACATGTTCAACCTCTTCATCGGCCTAATGCTTATCTGGGGTTTCGTCATCGACATCATCATCTGCGCGGCTCTGTACAACTACATGCCTCAGGTCGTGAACAATGCGCCTTTGATGCTGGGCATTTGCATCGGCGGACTCGTCGTTATGATCATCGGCATCATCATCAACGTGAAGTCGGACAATCCGATCGTGAGCTTTATCGGATACACCGTTTGCGTGATACCGATGGGCATCATCGTCGCGACCATCATTTATCGTTACGAAGTTGGGTCGGTCGTTATGATCTTTTTGGTCACGCTCATAGTGAGCCTGATCATGACGATCATCGCCACGGCGGTTCCGCAGTTTTTCCGCGGAATCGGGCGCGGCTTGTTCATCGGGCTTTTGATTTCGGTGATTGCCGATTGCGTGCTCGTGTTCGTTTTCGGGCAGAATCTCACGGTCATCGACTGGGTTCTGGCGATCATCTTCTGCGGCTACATCGGGTACGACTGGGTGAAGGCTCAGGACAGGCCGCCCACGCTTGATAACGCCATCGACAGCGCGTGCGCGTTGTATCTCGATATCGTCAACCTGTTCGTGCGTCTTCTCGAGATTTTCGGAAAGGCAAAGCGCTAAAGCTTGCGGCTTTACTGGGTCGACGAAGAATTGGAGCCCCGTATGGATTCAAACGTTTTCACGCCGGTAGCATTCGCCATCATCGTGGTTGCCGTAATCGTGGTTGCGCTCGTGTGCAGCGGCTGCGCGCGTTCGAAAGACACGGGAACCGAAACGCCCGCGGGCACGATTTCTCCCGTTCAGGGTGCAACGTCGGAAAGCGACATCGTGTACTTCTCGTTTAGCGAGCGCGGCACGGTTGCCGAGCCCGCCTTCGAATACAAGATTCGCCGGGATGAAAGCGGCGCGGCGTCGTTTAGCTACAGTCTCGACTACGCTCAGAGGATGGGCAGCGGCGTTCTTACCGAACAGCAAGTTGCCACGTTGAAGCGGGCACTCATCGACGCTGATGTTGCGCAATGGGACGGATTCCATAAGTCGAACCCGGCGGTTCTCGACGGCTACGGCTTCTCGCTTGTTGTGCGATATGCAGACGGCACCTCGGTTAATGCGTCTGGGTCGAATATGACTCCGAACGGCTACGGGGATGCTAAAACAGCGATTCGGGAAACGCTCGCGGGCATCATCGACGAAGGCTTGGTAACGCACAGGCTTTCCCCGTGCGATAGCTTCGATGACGACGACGACTAGCGCGCCTTGCGCATCGACTTTTCCTTGTACAGGTTGGCATCGGCCTCTTCGATAAGCTCCTGCATCGATTTCATCGAGGGGTGCCATTTGGTGTATCCGATGCTTACCTCGGCTCGGTAGTCGGTTCCGGCCTTGTCGTTGAGCGTGCCCAGTTTTTCATAGACGGCTTCTTTAAGCTGCTCGACATCGATATCGTTGACCGCTTTGCATATGGCGATGAATTCGTCGCCTCCATAGCGCGCGATAAAGCAGTTGCGTCCGGCGGCGGCCATCTTCAAAGCGTTCGCGATGCGCACAAGGGCCTCATCGCCGGCCGTGTGGCCGTATGAGTCGTTTATCTTCTTGAAGTCGTCCGCATCAATCATCATCAAGTACAGCGTGTCGCTTTCATCGCGCATGCGCGCGTTCAATTGCTTGAAAAGTTGACTGCGGTTGTTGACTTGGGTGAGCGGGTCGATGGAAATTTGCTGACTCTGCAGGTCGATGTACACCCACAGCATGCTCAAAGCGATTGCGGGGTAAAGGAAGTCTAATCCGAAAACGAGAACCTGGGCCGCCCCTCCGATAATGGGCAGCACGACGAAGCTCGCAAGTGTGTTGAACTTTCGACGGTCGGAATAATTATCCGTGCGAGCCGACTTTACGAGCGCCTTGATGGCAGTGACAAAGGCGTATAGATAAAGCAGTATCGGTTGAATGATATAGAGCGGGCCTCGTGAATACGCGCCGCTATCGGAAAGCGTGAACAGCCATCCAGTCCAAATCGAAGAGACGCAAAGCGCGATGACAAGAAATGCGGGGATAAACCATATGAGAGCCCAGCGACGGCTGCTCATATGGGGGTTGCGCTGAATGGTTTCGGAGTAAACGAACCAGAGATAACCCGTCGCGGCGAGGAAGATGAAGTAGAAAATGTTGATTCCCCAGCCGAAGCCCAACGAAAACGGAATGATGCCCTCTTGCAAGCAAAACCAAAGCAAATCGGTAAGGTAAAACAAGATTAAACAGCCGTTAACCGAAAGAAGACGGCGCTGGGAAACGCTCTTATCCACATTGCGTGAAATCTGGAAGAACACGATGCCGATAAGCACGATGCATATGATGTCGATCTCTATGTAGAGTAGATTCTCCAAGCGAATGCTCCGTCCTTATGTTTCCAAGTATGCGCGGCGAATGATGATCGGCTTGATGGGCGCATCGGCTTCGTTGGTGGGAACCGTGCCGATCTGGTCGATCGCTTCTAATCCCTCGATCACATTCCCGAACACGGCGTAATGCCCGTCGAGGCCGGGATTGGTTGCGAGCATGATGAAGAACTGGCACGAAGCGGTGTCGCAGCCGTCCTGACGCGCCATCGAGATGGCTCCGTGCAGATGGGGAAGCGGATTCACAATGCCGTTTTCGATGAACTCGCCCTTGATGTAATAGTCGGTTTCGCCGTCGCCGGTGCCGGTTGGGTCGCCGCCCTGGATCATGAAGTTGGGAATCACGCGGTGGAACTTCGTTCCGTTGTAGAAACCGCTTTCCACGAGAGACATCACATACGCCACGGTGATGGGCGCGGCGGCCGGTTCGAGCTGAATGCGGATCTTTTTCCCGTTGAACATCTGCAGCACCATCACCGGGTGCTCGCCATGGCTAAACGGGTCGATAATCGGTTCGGTTAACAGCTCCATGGGTTAGCTCTCTTTCGCTCTCAATGATTTACAGCGCGTTTCGATGGTTACCTTAATCGAGCGCGCGCAGTCGGTCAATTCTCAGTCGAAGCTCTAAAACGCGAAGTTGCCGAATTCGGAAAGCTCGAGTTCCGGGTTGCGGTCTTGCGCGAAACGCACGTTGTATTCGCTCGAGAACAGCATCAAGCGTTGCCCGCGCATGTTTTCGATGCGCAGGGTGTCGGATGAGAAACGCAGCTTCGCGATATCGAATTCAGCGGGATCGTTCATCACCCAGCGGATCTCGGTGAACTTCAACGGTTGACGGCGCACCTCAACGCCGTATTCGCTTGCAAGGCGCCGCTCGAGCACATCGAATTGCAAAACGCCGACCACGCCCACGATCACGCTTTCCATGCCCATGCCGAGCTCGCGGAAAATCTGGATCGCGCCTTCTTGCGCAAGCTGCTCCATGCCTTTGACGAACTGCTTGCGCTTGAGCGTGTTCACCTGGGTGATGCGCGCGAAGATTTCCGGCGTGAACGTGGGGATCGGCGGGTATTGCACGCGCAACGATCCGCCACAGAGCGTGTCACCGATCGAAAAGATGCCCGGGTCGAACAATCCCACGATGTCGCCCGCATACGCTTCATCGACGATGGCGCGGTCGTCGGCCATCATCGACGTGCCGGTCGCGAGTTTGATCTTCTTGCCGCCTTGCACGTGGAACGCTTCCATGCCGCGCTCGAACTTGCCCGAGCAGATGCGCACGAATGCAATGCGGTCGCGGTGGTTCTTGTCCATGTTCGCCTGAATCTTGAACACGAATCCGCTGAACTCAGGCGTCATGGGGTCGACGGCTTCTCCGCTTGCTACATCGTTATAGGCAAGCGGGGTGGGGGTGAGCTTCAAGAATTCCTTCAAGAACGGCTCAACGCCGAAGTTGGTGAGCGCGCTGCCGAAGAAAACCGGCGTGAGCGTGCCGCCGAGCACGGCGTCGAGGTTGAATTCGTCGCCCGCGCCGTCGAGCAGCTCGATATCGCTTGTGAGATTGTCGTGGTTCGCTTCGCCGATCAAAGCGCGCAATTCCGGATTATCCAATTCGATTTCGATTTCGGTGACGCGCTTTTCGGCGTTCGCGCGACCGTCGCCTTCGAAGGCGATAACGGTGCGCGCGTTGCGGTCGAACACGCCCTTGAAGTCGCGGCCGTTGCCGATGGGCCAGTTCATCGCATAGGTGCCGATGCCGAGCAGGTTTTCGATTTCCTCCATCAATTCGAACGGATCGCGTATCTCGCGGTCGCACTTGTTGATGAAGGTGAAGATGGGAATGTGGCGCAGCGTGCACACGCGGAAGAGCTTCTTTGTCTGAGCTTCTACGCCCTTCGCGCCGTCGATCACCATCACGGCCGCATCCGCCGCCATGAGCGTACGATACGTGTCTTCGGAAAAGTCCTGGTGGCCGGGCGTGTCGAGGATGTTCACGCATTTCCCGCCGTAAGTGAACTGCAGAACCGACGATGTGACGCTGATGCCGCGCTCGCGTTCGATGTCCATCCAGTCGGACGTCGCCTGACGAGACCCACCTTTACCCTTGACCGAACCAGCAGTTTGGATGCTGCCGGTGTACAGCAGAAGTTTCTCGGTGAGTGTGGTTTTGCCGGCATCGGGGTGCGAAATGATCGCGAAGGTGCGGCGTGCGGCTATTTCATCGGTCAATGCTGACACGGGTGACTCCTTACGTGAAGCAGAAAACGCTGAGCGCGTTCTGCTCGGAATGTTTGCGGTGCGAATCGAAACGCTTGTTTCGGTCGTTGATGTCGAGGTTGCATTATACCCGCTCAGGTGCGTGCTGATGCTGCTAAGGCGAAATTCCTCAAACTCGCCTGTCGTAGTGCACAGTAGGTTATTCGCATTATTCTTGCTAGAATAGAATCTGCGATAACGACGAGACGGAAAGGCATCGTGTATGACAGACAAAATCAGCGTTACGTTACCGAAGGTGTATGAAAGCGTTCCCGTTGACGAAGGCGTGGCGGACAGCGTGAGCGCCTATCGGCTGGAAACCGTGCAATGCCACGGAGCCGTGCGTGTGTATCCCATCGATGCCGATCGCGCGATGTACGTTGACGATCCATTCTCGGTGATCGACGGCCTTCGTCAGGCGCTCGCACCGAACCAGGGCATAGTCGAAGTGCGCATCGCCAAACTTGCAAGCGGCGCTCGTGGCGTGTACTCGATCGTCAAAACGCGCACGCCGCATGATGCGCTGCAATACGTGCTCACGTTTCATATCGTGTCCGGTGAAGACGCGCTGTGTGTTCAGGGCGCCTTCGAAGAGGCGGGCAAGACGGGTGCGCGCGATGCGGTGGGTTATGCGATGTTGGTGCAAGCGGGCCGCATCGATGAGACGGGTCAGGGCTTTGCGCGCGATCCATATGATCCAACGTATATGCGCGGGGAATTGATGACGCTTGCTGAAGATGAGTCGCTCGACAACATGTTCCCCGAACATCCGCTCACGATTGCGCGTGCGCTTGCGACGCATATTGTGAACAACGCCTAACGTGAAGACGCGCGTGTTCGGGTTTACAATGGAGCAGCGTGCATAGCGGGTTTTCAAATCGGGACGTGAAAGGAAAATGGCATGGCTGCTGCGGGCGTATCGCTTGATCAGGCGCGCTCATATCTTTCTTCGAACGCCTCGCTTTTAAGCGCTTTGGGGCTTAAATCGTCGCAAACCGACGTTCCGCTTTTCAATGACCTGCGTTTCTTGGGTCTCGGCGAACACAACGTCAATTTCGCTTTTTCAGCGGGTGATTCCCGATACGTGCTGCGCGTCAACGTTTCCAAGCAAGTGTTTCACGACGACCAAGTCGGTTACGAGTTCGCGGCGCTTCAAGCGCTCGAATCAAGCGGCTGCGTGCCCCGTCCGATCTACTTGGATAACGGCGCAACGGCGTTGGGCGAAGGAGTTATCGTCGAAGGTTTTTGCGAAGGCGACCAGCTCGATTTCGACGCGCTTGTCCCAGGAGACCTAACGTGTGTGATGGACACGCTTGCCAACGTGCATGCGGTGCGCGTTACGGCTGGTTGCACGTTGTTTCGACCAGCTGATCCGCTGCGCGAATTGTTCAACGAATGCGTCGACCGCTTCAAGGTGTATCGGGCGTCGGCTTATGAGGACGCGCGTATTACGCGCTGGGCTGAACGCTTTATCGCGCACGCGCAGGCTGCGCTCGATGCGGCGGGCACACCTCAAGATGCAACACATGTGATCAACACGGAAACGCTCGCTTCCCATTTTCTGTTGCGCCGCGATGGGGAAGGGCGCGCGATTTCCGCCTCATTCGTCGATTGGGAGCGCCCGATTATCGGCGAAGTCGCGCAGGATGTCGCCTATTTCGTGAGTCCTACCAGCACGTTTTGGGATTCGGAATACCTCATGCGCAAGGATGAAGCGCTTGAGCTTGTAGAAGAGTATTGGCGTGCTGTGAATGGTCGCTTCGATCGCGCAGACTTCGACGCTCGATTCGCGGCCTGGCGCGCCATGACGGCGCTGCGATCCACCACCTGGTGTTGTAAGGCGCTGCTTACGTATGGGGCGGGCTCCCAATCGCCGGGTCATACGACTTCCAAGACCGCGAAAAAGCTGCCTGTGTATCTGAGCGACGACTTTATGGCGCTCGTATTCGAGGAGTGCTTTTAAGCGTTAAGCGCCCTTTTCGGTGCACGTCATGCGGATCTGGGAGATATCCTCATCATTGAACCCGAGAGCGTCGTGAATAAACGCGTCGACGCTTCCGTATTGAATCTCGATCTCGTCGTACACGTGATCGAGGTTTTCCGGCAGCGCGCGGTGGGCGTTCGTGATTTCAAGCGCTCGGTCAGGATCTTCGCACAAGCGCAGGAAACGCGCGTAAATGGAGTCGAAGTTCTTGTCGCGCGCGATGTTGGTGAGCAGGTAATCTTCAAGGATATCGGCGCGGTTTGCCCCCAGGATCGCGAGAATCAGCATCGACAAAACGCCTGCGCGGTCCTTGCCGCCCGAGCAGTGCACATAGGTGGAAAGCCCCGCCTGCGCGCGGTCGAACACCACGTGGAGCGCCTTTTTCATTTGCCCAACCGTGAGCGGGTTGATCATGGCGCGGTAGAAATCGTTCGGGTCGCAGGCGAAGTCGTGGCCGATCATGCGGGTGTTCGCCAGCGGTTTGATGTATTCGATTCCAACCATGTCTTGGTCGAAAAAGGGGATGTGGATGTATTCGATGCCGGGAATTTCGATGCTCGGTTTTTCGCGATGCTCCCAGCCGGTGCGCAAATCGATTGCGCAGGTGATGCCAAGACTCAACAGCTTTTCGGCATCCGTTTGCGTAGCCTTGTTAAGGGCGCCGCCCCGGTAAAAGAGGCCATGTCGGATTGTGCGATCATCGCCTGAGGCAATGCCGCCTAAATCGCGTACGTTGGATATGGATTCGAAGTCGATGCTCGTCATGGTTTGCTGTCTTGTGCTCTTGGTTGCTTGTGCGCTCACGTAGTTTAGCGCAAGATTCAATTTGTTGGAATAAGTCGGAAACGCCGCGGGTTTGGTGCGCTTTCTTTTATATAATTAATCAACTTTGCAAGTTTCTTTGAAAGAAGGTTCTATGAGCGAAGAAACAAAAGAGGCTATCGACGAGCAAAAGCTCGAACAAGAGGCCGCTGAAGTGCTCAAGGAAGACGCCACCGAATACGTGGTGACATCTGAGAAGCATCTCAAAACGGCCAGCGTTCTGGGCATCATCAGCGCGATTCTGTCGGCGGCATCGTTCCTGTTGATGGTGATATTCACCGTCTTCGTTGCTATGGAGACGCAGAACATCCTCAACGGCACCTCTGATTACACGATCACGTGGAACCCTGAGGCCATTGCCGAAGTCGCGCGCTTGACGGCTGGCATGGGCGTGACCGAGGCCGAAGCTATCGCCGGCTTGTACGCGATGACGGCCATGTTTATCGGCTTTGGCGCCATCTTGTCGCTTGTCATGGTCATGTCGTCGCTTCGTTTGGCGTTAGTGCGCAAGCGTCTTGATAAGATTTACGCCACGTTCATCATCGGCGTTATCGGTTGCGTCGTTGCGTTGATCACGTTCCAGATCATCCACTTTATCCTGCTGCTCATCGCCACGATTCTCGTGCACAAGGACTACGTTGTGCGCGACGAGAACGCCAATGCGGAATCGAACCGCATGGGCTTCATGCGCGCGATCGAGATCCTTACGCTCTTGAACCTGGTCGGTCGCGTGCTCACCCTCGTGTTCTTCATGCGCAGCGGCGATTACGACGTTTCGTACTGGCTGAGCTTCGTGCAGATCATCATGTCGGCCGTCGTTCTTTGGATTCTTTGGAACAAGAAGAGCCACGGGCGCGAAATCTGCATCGCCATCATCGCGATCGCTATCGTTTTGCAGACGATCGGCGGTATCATTTCGGGCTTGACGCCTACCGACATGTTTGTCGACTACATATGGCCGGTCGTTATGCTCATCTACTTCATTTTTGCCCAGCGCCCGAAGCGCGTTCTCACGCAGCCGTGGCGTCGCAATGAAATGGAGAAAGCGCGTCTTGAGGACAGCGAGCTGTGGCGTCCGAAGGATCCGATTTTCTGGCGCAACCTGCTTTTGTACTTCTGCATCTTCAGCGTCGTCGGACACTGGATGGAGTGGGGCGTGTGCTGGCTCATTCGTTGGGGCATCGTTCCGGGCGAATACGACCCGAATTCCGGCATTTGGCACGATATGCTGAACCCGTTCTTCGTATACGGCGCTGCGGTTGTGTTCATCGGCTTGCTGCTGTTCCCGATCAAGAACTGGCTGCAGAAGAAGACGCCGAACATCGTTGTCGCTATCATCTTGAGCTTCATCGTGAACACGCTGTTCTGCGCGATTATCGAGCTTGCAATGGGCCTCGTGCTCAACACGCCGCCCGATCCGGTTACCGGCCACTTGCCGCTGTGGGATTACAACAACATGGCCTTCAACTTCATGGGTCAGATCTGCCTGCTCAACACGTCGTTCTTCGGCGTTATGGCAACGCTTATCACGTGGCTCGTGTACCCGAACATGGAGCGCGCGTTCCGCCGCATCCCGCACGACATCATGAACGTTGTTTCGGTCGTCGTGGTCGTGTTCTTCATCCTCGTCGTGTGCATGTACGTTATCAACATCACGCTTGCTTAAGCGCATAAGCTTTTAAGCAACGTACAAGCCGCAGCGTTCAATCGAGCGCTGCGGCTTTTCTATTGAAGGTCGATGCTGCATAATCTCTTGCAGATGAGGCCCAGGTAAGCTTATAGTTTCTCTATCGTGGTTCTGCGCGAAGGAGCGGCTATGAAAATCACGTTTAACAGCGACGCCGATTTGGTGGCGCGCATTCGTGCCGGCATTTTGAAGAAAGAGGGATATTGCCCCTGCCGCATTGCCCGCACGCCTGAGAACATCTGCATGTGCCAGGAATTCCGCGACCAGATCGCCGATCCGGACTTTGAAGGCTATTGCCATTGCATGCTGTATTACAAAGAACGCTAGCGTTCGAAACCGAAAGCAAAGCGCGCCTGTTTAGTTTTGCAGGCGCGCTTTTTTGTCGTAGCTATTCTTCCTTCAGACTTGCGAGGTAGTTGTCCTCATAACGCTGCGCGATGTTGAACAGGATGTTGAATATCACGCTGATTACCACGGCGAGGATAATTGCTACGGCGACCATGTCAACGGTGAACGGCGCGAGCATGAACAGATTCGTGAATCCGAACACGCCGATAAGCAAGCCGGCAACGCATACGATGATCATCGCGATGCGGATGGGGTTGAAGGGGATGGAAAGCCGCACGATCATGTTCAGGCCCGATACGACCGTGAGCAGCACGCAGAGCGTTGAGAACTGTTCTTGGGAGAATCCGAGCGCAAAGCTCACGATGCAGCTCACGACAACGACAAGCACGACCGAGATCGAGCCCGGTATCGCCTTCGTGATGATGTTGCGCAGGAAGTTGCCGCGGATGCGGTCCTTGTTCGGTTCGAGCGCGAGCACGAATGAAGGCAAGCCGATGGTGAATGCGTCGATCAGGCTCATTTGAATGGTCACGAACGGATACGAGTACGCCTGGATGAGGATGAACAACAGGGCCAACGCAGCGTTGAAGAGCGTTTTCACCAGGAACAGCGCGCCAGAGCGCTGCAGGTTGTTGATCGATCGCCTGCCTTCGGCCACCACGTGGGGGAGGCTTGAGAAGTCGTTGTCGAGCAGCACGAGCTTGGCCACATTGCGCGCAGCGGCGGAACCAGAACCCATGGCGACCGAGCAGTCGGCCGCATGAAGCGCAAGAACGTCGTTCACGCCGTCGCCGGTCATAGCGACGGTGTGGCCTTGCTTCTGAAGCGCCAAGACCAGCTGTTTTTTCTGCTCGGGGCTCACGCGACCGAATACGCGGCAATCGCGCGCCACACGTTCGACGTCTTCCTGTGTGGTGATCGTGCTCATGTCCACGCAATGATCGGCGTCGGGCACGCCCACGCTTTGCGCGATGTTCGAAACGGTATTCACCGAGTCGCCGGAGATGATGTTCACGCGCACGCCCTGTTCGCCGAAATAGGCGAGCGTCTGCGGGGCGGTTTCGCGCACAACGTCCTTGATGAACGCAAGACCGAGCGGAATCGGTTCGCTTGCAAGCGTGTCGTCGTCGTTGAAGCCGTCGACGCGCGCAATCACGATCACGCGCCGTATCCCTGCCTGCTCTTCGATGATGTGCTGCACGTCTGGTAGGCGCGGGCTCGTTTTCAGCACGAATTCGGCGGCGCCCATGACGAAGCTTTCGCCGCTTGCCAATGCGATACCCGAATACTTGCGCTCGCTGGAAAACGCGACCACCTTCGCATCGGCGAAATCGAGGCCCTCTGCGACGCCGGGTTCCAAAGCACTCGCATACGCGCGCACAGCCTTCGCCGTTTCGTTGAGGCTTTCTTCCGTTGCGATATGGTCGAGCGCGCACAAAGCACGCTGTGCGTCGGTGATGGGCGCGCTGCCGAACGGAATCACTTCGTCGATGGCCATTTCTCCGGTGGTGATGGTGCCCGTCTTGTCCAAGCACACCACATCGACGCGCGCGAGCGTTTCCACGCAATATAAGTCCTGCACCAGCACGTTCTTGCTTGCAAGGCGAATCACGCTTACGGCCAAAACGGCGCTCGTGAGCAGGATGAAACCTTGCGGGATCATGCCGACGAGGGCGGCGCTCGTGCGCAAAATCGCCTGAGTGAGATCGCCCGATCCGAGCAGCATCTCCTTGCCGAAAAGCAGGATGCCTAAGGGAATGATCAGCGTGGTGGACAGCTTGATGATGAAGAGCAGGGCGTCCATGATGCCCGATTTCGCCTTCTTGAACACTTTCGCCGCGTTGTTGATGCGCGTGGCGTAGTTGTCCGCGCCAACGGCGCACACTTGCGCGACCACTTCGCCGGAACTCACGAAGCTGCCGGAATACATTTCCGCGCCCGCTGTTTTATGCACCAAGTCGGATTCGCCGGTGAGCAGGCTTTCGTTGCAGCTGCATTTGCCGGAAAGAACCACGCAGTCCGATGGCACCTGGTCGCCGCGCGAAAGCTCGATCACGTCGTCGATCACGATGTCGGACAGCGCGATATCCGCATGGTTGCCATCGCGGATGACGTGCGCTTTTGCCTGGGTGATCACGCTTAGCTTGTCGATGGTTTGCTTGGAGCGCACCTCTTGGAAAATGCCGATGAAAATGTTGCAGATGATAATCGCCATGAACAGCAGGTTACGGTAGCTTCCCGTGGTGAAAATTGCGATGGCTAAGATGATGTTTATCAGGTTGAAGAGCGTGCACACGTTGCTGCGCACAATCTGCGCATAACTGCGCGTGCGCACGTCGGCGTTCGCGTTGGTCTTGCCTTCTTCGATGCGTTTGGAAACGTCGCTTGCGGTTAAGCCGATCGAAGGGTCAACGTTTTGACGTTCTGCTTTCGGGGCTTCGTCGGTCATGGCGGCTCCTAGTCGGTATTAGATTGCGTTTCTTTGAATTTCGCCGAAAGAACGCGCGTTTGGGCGATGGAAAACTGAACGATCGCGCTCACCTTGATTTCAGCGAGAAGCTCAAGGTCGGATTTATCCTGCGCGTTGGAAATGGAGCAGCGCCACTGGTCGTTGCCGGCACACGAGGTGTACGTGCGCACATCGCCCGCTTCGGTGTAGGACCACGCGCCAAGATCGCTTTCGACAACGAAATCGGGCATAACCGATTCCGGTAAATCATCGGTATGCGAACCCGCGAGCTTTATGGCGTTTGATTGCAGGTTGATGCGCAGAAGATCGTCGATTTCGGAATCTGCTGCGATCTGCAGCAACGTTTGAGCGGCGATCGCATTTGCTTGGGCAACGGTTTCCACCATGGCTTAATCCTTACACGTTCGAATTTCGTTGCGCATTAGGTTAAAACATGCGCCTGTGCGTTGAGCGGCGAATTCGTTAAATCACGAAATTTTGCTGAAGCGCGAACGGTTTTTAAGGTGGGTTTAAGCGATTCCGATATGATGGGTTGCGAAGCAAGACACGACCGACTCGTTTGATTACATGACTGAACACGATAACGAACTCAATGAAAAGCTTGCAGGCTGCGGTCACGCGCGGCCGGACGACGTGCGCCCTGCTTCCTCCTCTGAGAAGCTTGGCGATCACGCAGGCGACTTCAAGCTGCTTGCGCGGTTGAGCTGGGAATGGGTGTTAGTTGTCGCCGCCGCCGTGGTCGCTGTTGCGCTTTGCACGGCATTGGGCTTTGCCCATTTCACTCATGCGCACCAATCGAGCATCGTTAGTTCGAAAGAGAGCGCTTCGTCGCTTATTGCGCAGACGGCACTCGCGGAAGAGGCTCAAATCGAGGCCCTTGAAACCCGCACGTTCGAATTCGCGCATGATGTGGAAGTCGTGCTGCAGTATCCCTCGTACGCCGCGGGATGCGAAATGTGCTCGCTCACAAGCGCTATCGGCGCAATCGGTTACGACGTGAGCGCGGGCGATCTTATCGATAAGTATCTTACCTACAGCGATTCGGGTGATTTTTCGGAAGGATTCGTCGGCAGCCCCTATACGTCGGGTGTGGCTTTCCCGCCCGTAATCATCGCGTGCGCCAATGCTTACTTGGCCGATCAAGGCAGCGCATACACGTTCACCGATTATTCCGGCGAATCGTTCGACACGCTTGTCAGCATGGTCGAGCGGGGCATTCCCGTTCTCGTGTGGACCACCACCGATTTCCAATGGGGAAGCACGCAGAATTGGACTCCGTGGGGATATTCCAACAACGGCTGGTGGGCTCCATCGTATGCATGGGGCGCGGAGCTTGGCGAAGGCGAGCATGCGGAATACAGCTGGTACACCAACGAGCATTGCGTTCTGCTTTGCGGCGCCGATGATGACGAAGTGACCGTGATGGATCCGCAGCAGGGATTCGTCACCGTTTCGCGCGATCTTTTTGAGACGTCCTATGAGAATTGCGGAAAATTCGCCTGCGGCGTCGCCGTGTTGTAGAAGGCCAGTTCGCAATGCGCGGTTCGCGGCGATAGCTCTTGTTTAAATTCCTCTTGTTTAATTTCTAGTAAACTGCTAGGATTTAAAAAAATCACGAGAGGAGGGCATTATGCTCGAAGAAAACCTTGCAGGCATTATCGCTGGTATCGAAAAGAATTATGAAAACGAAATCATTTCCTATAAAGATGGCGACCGTCATTTCCCAAGCCGCACGCGCGTGAAAGATATTGTGAAAGACGTGCGTAACATGCTGTTCCCGCGCATGTTCGAAGAGGGTGCGAAGGCTTCTTCCGAGCCGCAGTACTTCATCGGCAACACATCGCTGCGTGTGGCCGATGTTTTGGGCCAGCAAGTGCGTTTAGCGTACACGTTCCGTGACGGCGACAAGCTCACGCGTGAGGAAATAGACGCGCGCGCCGACTATGTGGTCGAGGAGTTCTTCAAGGCGCTGCCCGAGGTGCAATCAATGCTTCTGAAAGATGTCGAAGCCGCTTTCGAAGGCGACCCGGCTGCGACCTGCAAAGAGGAAATCGTCACGTCATACCCGGGCTTCTTCGCGATCATGGTGTATCGCATGGCGCACGTGCTGTACAAGCTCGATGTGCCGCTGATTCCGCGTATGATGACGGAATACGCCCACGCTGGATCGGGAGTTGACCTGAACGCGGGCGCTGAAGTCGGCGAGTACTTCTTTATCGATCACGCTACGGGCGTCGTCATCGGCGAAACGACGACTATCGGCAATCACGTGAAGATCTACCAAGGCGTGACGTTGGGCGCCCTTTCCACGCGCGGCGGACAAAGCCTGGCTGGCGTGAAACGTCATCCCACTATCGAGGACAACGTGACCATTTATTCCAATGCGAGCGTGCTCGGCGGCGAAACGGTTGTGGGCGCAGGTTCGGTTATCGCCGGCAGCGCGTTTGTGACGGAATCGGTTCCGCCGAATTCGCGCGTTTCCTTGAAGAATCAGGAAGTGAACGTGCGCGTTTCCGAGAAGAAGCCGACCAAGTAGTCGGCCGCGTAGCGCTTCTATTCCCTATACATCGCCATATTCGTGGGCGTCTCGTACACATCGATTTGCGATACGGGAAGCCCACGATCTTTCAGCTTCTCATAAAAATAAACGCTCAGATTCTCCGCGGTCGTGCGGAAGGGGAGCATGATCAGCTTGAATCCTTCGCGGTCAAGGCAGGCGAGCGTATCTTGGGCAAGCGAGCCCTCTTCAACAAGGAACGCGTGGTCAAGAGCCTCGGTTTCCTCGCGCAGCGCCGCTTTGAACACGCCGAAATCGACAACCATGTCCTTCATCGTTCCCTCGGTTTGCAGCTGATCGGTTTCCAGATAGGCAACCACGCGCCAGCGATGCCCGTGCAGGTTTTCGCACTTTCCGTGGTAATCGGTGAGAAAATGCGCCGAGTCGAAATAGCTCTCCGTTTTCAAGCCGTACATGGACGATCCTTTCAGTGTGGCCGTTTGATTCGCGTGGCTTACAGCCCGAACAGCTGGGTCGTTTGCGCCATGCGGTCTGCGATATGAACGCCGAAGGGGCAATTGGGTTCGCAAGATTTGCAGCCGATGCAGTCGCTCGCGTGAGCGGAAAGCGCCGTGTAATGTTCGCGTACGGATTCGGGCACGGTATCATGGGCAAGCGCCAAGTCGCTGAATTTGTTGACCTCGGCGATGTTGATGCCCGATACGCACGGTTGGCAATGGCCGCAGTAGATGCACTGACCGAAGTATGCGTGAGCGGGTGCGTTCGCGAGAATCACGCCGTAGGCCTTCTCGTCATCGGTTGCCGTTTCGTAAGCCACGCAGCCGTCGCATTCTTCCTGGTTCTTAAAGCCGGCCATCACGCTTGCAACGGCGGGGCGGGTAAGGCAGTAGTGAATGCACTGCGTGGGCGTGAGCGCTGCCCCGAAGGGAGATTTTTCCGCATCGAACAGGCGGCCGCCCGCGAAGGGCTTCATAACGGTGATGCCGGTGCCGGTGAGCGCGCAGGTGCGATACAGTTCGGCGCGCTTGCGGTCGATGCCGGAAAGGCCTTCGTCGTAGGTTTCAGCGAACATGACGTTGATGTCCTCCGATGGGGGAAGCATGTCGAACGCCGGGTTAAGCGAGAACATGATCATCTCTATGTCTTTGTCGTAACACGCACTCAAAGCGACATCGGGGTTGTGCGTGGAAATGCCGATGTGGTCGATATGGCCCTTGGCCTTCTCCTCCTTCACATAATCGAGGAAGGGGCCCGCCATGATCGATTCGTATTCCTCAACCTCGTCGACGTAATGGATCATGCCGATCTCGATATGGCCGCCGAAGCAGGCAAGCTCGTGTTCCCAGGCTTCCTCAACCAAGTCGATGATGCGCGTGCGCTTGTACTGGCCTTCCTGCCATGTGCTGCCGAAATGCCCCTGCACGATCCAGTGGTCGCGATTGGCGCAGACGGCATCTCCCAACGCTTTGCGCACAGCGGGATCGGCCATCCAGCAGTCAACGATGTTGATGCCGGCCTCTTCGGCGTGCTTGACCAGCGCGCGTGCGCCTTCCGGGTCGTCGCCTTTGATCCATTCGCCGCCGAAGCCTATCTCGCTGACCTTAAGGCCGGTTTTTCCCAATAAACGGAACTGCATGGTGCCCCCTTTGTGATTGCCTTTGAATGCTCTCTTCTTCATGAATTATACCCGCGCCACCAAGATTTACACACATTGCTTTAAGGCTTGTTTAAGGTAGCCGTTTTATCATCTTCAACGAAGCGAAGAGCTTCACGCACATTAATAATTCGCGCGGCCATAGAGCGAACAATCATCCCAACTACTTCGTTCAGTGCCGCATCTGGGTCGCTTGTTGGCATTACCCCAACGAAAGCCAATCTTCCTTTTCCCATATCCCATATTCGAAGGCGGCCCAAGTTTTGCGAAACGCGACCTTTCATCCCAGGGTCGCGTTTCGCTTTTTATGAGCAGCGTATTATGCCGATGCGCGTAGAAACTGTCCTTTTCGCCGTGAATTTTGCGAATACGGTCGCGCGCTCGAATAAAGCAACGTAAAATATCAGAGTTTGAGTGTGAACACCGACCTTGGCTTTGGAAGAAGGGTTCAATGAAGGTCTTATACAACGACGGCACCGTTGCCGAATGCAAGGAATCCGAAGAGCTGCACATTCTTCGCCACTCTGCTGCGCACATTATGGCGCAGGCCGTTAACCGCATGTATCCTGAAGCGGACTTTGGTTATGGTCCGGCGACGGAGAACGGCTTTTATTACGACATCGACTTAGGCGACAAGAAGATCACCGAGGACGATTTAGAGGTTATCGAAGCTCAGATGCGCAAGATCGTGAAGGAGAATTTGAAGTTTTCCACGTTCGAGCTCACGCGTGATGGAGCCATCAAGCTGATGGAGGAACGCGGCGAACGTTACAAGGTGGAACACATCAAGGAACTGCCCGATGATGCGCGCATCACGTTCTTCCAGCAGGGCGAATACATCGACTTGTGCGTTGGCCCGCATATCTGCTACACCAAGGCGCTCAAGGCGTTCAAGCTGACCGCCGTTTCCGGTGCGTATTGGAAGGCCGACAGCTCCAACAAGATGCTCCAGCGCATCTACGGCGTTGCGTTCCGCTCCAAAGAGGAAATGGACGAATACTTCACCAAGCTCGAGGAAGCGAAGAAGCGCGATCACCGCAAGATCGGCCGCGAGATGGATATGTTCATGCTGCGCGACGAGGCTCCCGGCTTCCCGTTCTTCCTGCCGAACGGCATGATCGTGAAGAACCAGCTGGTCGATTATTGGCGCGAGATTCACAAAGCCGCAGGTTATGTTGAGGTTTCCACGCCGCTGATCATGACCCGCCAGCTGTGGGAAACGTCTGGTCATTGGGATCATTACAAGGAAAACATGTACTTCACGCAGATCGACGACGAGCCGTTTGCCGTGAAGCCGATGAACTGCCCGGGCGGTGTGCTCGTGTATTCGTCGAAGCCGCATAGCTATCGCGAGCTTCCGCTGCGCGTAGGTGAGCTCGGTATCGTGCATCGTCACGAGCTGCGCGGCGCTTTGCACGGCTTGTTCCGCGTGCGCTGCTTCACGCAGGACGATGCCCACATCTTCATGCGCCCCGACCAGATCACCGACGAAATCGTCGGCGTAGTGAACCTGATCAACGAGGTGTACAGCAAGTTCGGCTTCACCTATCACGTCGAGCTTTCAACGCGCCCCGAGGATTCCATGGGCTCCGACGAAGACTGGGAAGCGGCTACGAACGGCCTGGTCAGCGCCCTCGACAAGCTCGGCATGGATTACGTGGTGAACGAGGGCGACGGCGCCTTCTACGGTCCCAAGATCGACTTCCATTTGGAGGATTGCCTTGGTCGCACGTGGCAGTGCGGCACCATTCAGCTCGATTTCCAGATGCCGCTCAACTTTGATTTGTATTACATGGATGCGGACAGCTGCAAGCGCCGCCCGATCATGATTCACCGTGTGGCGTTCGGCTCCATCGAGCGCTTCATCGGCATTTTGACCGAGCATTTCGCGGGCAAGTTCCCCACGTGGCTTGCTCCGATTCAGGTGAAGGTGCTGCCCGTGTCCGAGAAGTCGCGCGACTATGCGTTCCAAGTTGCGTTTGCGCTTGAGCAGCGCGGTATCCGCGTTGTGGTTGACGAGCGCGACGAGAAGATCGGCTACAAGATTCGCGAGGCGCGTGCGGTCGATCGCGTTCCCTACATGCTTATTCTGGGCGAGCAGGAAGCAGAAGCCGGCAACATCAGCGTGCGCGACCGCTCGAACGAGACCAAGCAGTACGATCTGGATGATTTCGCGGAGAAGATCCTGCAGGAGATCGCCGACCGCGCGTAAGTGGGTTTAGGCGGATTTGCATGCGGGGCGCAGGCCGGGTGGTTTGCGCCCCGCTTTTAGTATTGCTGCTTACAGGCGGCCTTGTGCTAACGCGCGAGAGAATGCGCGCGGCGTGTACACGTCGTTTTCGGTGATGTCGCGAATGGTTTGAATATCGCTCGGTGGTTTGAGCGAGCTTTCCGCGCTTCCGTACACTTCGATGATCGCTTGATAGGGGAAAAACGAATAAAGGCTGATGCGCACGATTTCACCAGCATGCCTGATGGTGAATCGGGTGCTTTCGAGCGGATTGAAATTCTCATCGGCCCGTTTTAGGCACTCGGCGTATTCGACGTATTCGAGAAGCGTCTGGCTCGAAACCGTGTCGTCTTCCGCGACGCAATACCTGCTGTAATCGGTAAATGGCCCGTGAATATGGCGTTCTACCCATGCGGTTTCATCATCGGTGCTTTTCAAAAACGTGACGAGCACTTCCTCCTGCACGCAGTTGGCAAGCTTGGCGATGCGATCGACTTGCGGTTTGCGCACAAGGTAGGTGCGGCGCTTTTGCGCGACAGGGATGTCGTCTAAGATGCGGGTCACCGCATCGGCGCAAAGGGCGATTTTGCCGGCCAGGCTCGGGTTCGCTTCAATGCGCGTTATCGCGGGGTGCCCCAGCCAGGCGCGCAACGTGTTTGCATTTGCCGCATGCGCCGTCTCGGGCGACTCGGTTCGAACGGGGTTGGTTCCAAAAGCGGTTTCGAGGGCTTCTTTCGGCGCGCTGTCCAAGAACACGACGGCATCGTAGCGGTTGAGCGCATCCTCGTAGGTCATGCCGTGCTTGCTCAGAATGCGATCGTATTCGACCGAAGAAAGGTAGGCGGCGCAATCGACGACGGTTCTATCGCAGACGACGATCGCTTTATCGCCCGCTTCGGCGGCGGCTTTCCACGCGGCATCTTCAAAGGCGAGTTGCGTGCTGAAAACGGCATCCTGGAACGCCTCGTTCGAACCGAGCGTCTGTCGCGTAATCGCGTGATTCATCAGGTACGTTGCGGTTTCTTGTATCACGAATACGGTGTAGCCGCGCTCGACAAGCGTCTGGCGCACGAAGGCAAGCGATGCGCTCTTGCCTGAGCAGGGCCCGCCCGAAAGCGCGATAACGGGAAACGTGCGCGTGGGCTTATCGATAAGCGCGACGAGCTCGCTTGCCGTGGTGCCGTATAGGCGGGCGACTTCGAGCAGCGTGTCGAGCGGGGGACAAGTCGACCCTGTTTCCCACTTCGAAATCGCCTTGTCCGATACGCCGAGTTTCTCAGCGACCGCCGATTGCGAAAGCCCGGCTTCGTTGCGCAAACGCGCCAAGTGAGACCCGAGTGCCGCTTTGGTTGTAGTCATCGATTTCGCTCCCTTCGTGATTGAAAGTAGATTATAAGGAGAGTGAGCGAAAGAATAAAGAGAAATAACAGCTAAATTTGAGGTTCTGACGTCTGTTTCGAATGGCGACCTGAAGTTGAAAATTATCATTAGCACCGCAATGTTTCCGCTTTAGAAAGGCAAACTATGATCGAGGAACAAGAGAGAATCTTGCATTTGCCGCAAGAGCAGATTCAGGATATCCAGCTCGAAGGCATCAAGAAATCTGTCGTGAACGTGTATGAGAACGTTCCGTTTTACAAGCAGCGCTTCGACGAGGCCGGCTTCGACCCGTATTCGATGGAGACCCTTGACGATTTGAAGAAGGCTCCTTTCGTGACGAAGCAGGACCTGCGCGACAACTATCCGTACAAGCTGCTCGCCGTGCCGATGAAGGACGTGAAGGAAATCCACATGTCTTCCGGCACGACCGGCGTTGCCACGGTCGGCGCTTATACCGATAAAGACCTGCACATTTGGGGCGAATGCTTCGCGCGCGGCATCATCTATTCCGGCGGCAGCGATGAGGATATCGTTCAGGTCAACTACGGTTACGGCCTGTTCACGGGCGGCTTGGGCGCGCATTACGGCGCTCTCGAGCTTGGCGCTACGGTCATCCCCGCGTCCGCGGGCAACACCGAGCGTCAGATTCGCCTGCTGAAGGATATGGGCACCACGGTTATGTGCTGCACGCCTTCCTATGCGATGCACATCGCCGACACGGCTCTTGAGATGGGCGTCGACCCGGCGAAGGACTTCACGCTGCGCGCAGGCATCCACGGCGCCGAGGCGTTCTCCGATAATCTGCGCGCCGAACTTGAGCGCAAGCTCGACTACAAGGTGCTCGACGTGTACGGCCTTACCGAGACGATGGGCCCGGGCGTTGCCATCGAGTGCATGGAGCAGGAGGGCCTGCACCTCGCAGAGGACCACTTCTACGCGGAAATCATCGACCCGGTCACCGGCGAGAACCTGCCTGACGGCGAATGGGGCGAACTGGTGCTCACGTCGGTTGATCGCGAGGCCTCTCCGGTCATTCGCTACCGCACGCGCGACATCACGCGCATCATCCCCGGCACCTGCTCATGCGGACGCACCCATAGGCGCATCGATCGCCTGCACGGCCGCACCGACGACATGCTGATCATCCGCGGCGTGAACGTGTTCCCGAGCCAGATCGAGGATGTTATGAAGACGGTTGAGGGTATCTCGAGCTGGTATCAGATCGAGCTCACACGCGAAAACGCGCTCGATGTGGTAACGTTGAAGGTGGAGCCGGCGGCGGGCTTCGATTTGGACAACATGCACAAGATCGAAGCGATGCAGAAGGAAATTCAGTCGAAGTGCAAGAACGCGCTTTCGGTGGGCATCCGCGTAAAGATCGTCGAGCCGTATGCCATTCCGCGCAGCGAAGGCAAGGCAAAGCGTATCGTCGACTTGAGGGAAGGTGCGAAATAATGATCGATCAGGTTACTGTCTTTCTTGAGAATTCCGAGGGCCGTTTGGCTGCCATGTGCCGCTGCTTGGCTGATGCGAATGTGAACATGAAAGCGCTCACCATTGCCGAGTCTTCTGATTTCGGCCTGGTGCGCATCGTGTGCGCCGATCCGCAGGCTGCTGTAGCAGCTTTGAACGAAGGCGATTTCAGGGCCTCTACGACCAAGGTGTCCGCCATCGCGGTTCCCGATCGCGCCGGTGGTTTGGCAGATCTTATGAACGTGCTCGACGACATGGATCTCAACATCGAATACGGCTATTGCTTCATCATGGGCGATTCCGCGGTTGACGTGTTCAAGATCAACGGCGATGCCGATGCCGCAACGGCGGCGTTCAAGCTCGAGGAGAGCGGCTTCAAGGTTTTGAAGCAGGCCGACTTGGCGTAAGCTCGATACGCACGTGAGAACGCATCTGAAGGGCTCGCTCGCGGGCCCTTCGTTGTTGTTGCTTGTCACGTTTTTGTTAATCTGCCGATTCGAGCGTTGCAAGCGGCTCACGCTCACGTAAAGTGTTGGCAGGTAAGTTTTTGCCGCATCCATATGCGAAGAGTTACGGAGATCATCATGGTTGAGAAAAAAGACATCGATTGGGGCAGCCTGGGCTTTGCTTACACGCCCACGGACTGCAGCTATGTGAGCAATTGGAAGGATGGCGCCTGGGATGAGGGTTGTCTTACTCCTGACCACACGCTTCAGGTGAGCGAGTGCGCCGGCATTTTCCATTATTGTCAGGAAGTATTCGAGGGCTTGAAGGCTTACACCACCGAGGATGGGCGCATCGTGTGCTTCCGCCCCGACATGAACGCCGAGCGCATGTACGATTCCGCGCAGCGCCTGTGCATGCCGCCGTTTCCGAAGGACAAGTTCGTCGACGCCGTCAAGCAGGTCGTTAAGGCTAACGAGGCGTGGGTTCCGCCGTTCGGCAGCGGGGCTACGCTCTACATCCGCCCGTTCATGATCGCCACCGGCGACGTTATCGGCGTGAAGCCCGCGACCGAGTATCAGTTCCGCATCATCACCATGCCGGTTGGCCCGTACTACGCAGGCGGCGTGAAGCCCGTGAAGCTGCGTGTTCCCGAGTACGACCGCGCTGCTCCGCATGGCACCGGCAACATCAAAGCAGGCCTGAATTACGCCATGTCAATGCTGCCGAGCCAGATCGCGCATGAGAACGGTTACGCCGATAACATGTATCTCGACCCGCAGACGCACACCTACGTCGAGGAGGCCGGCGGCGCCAACTTCCTGTTCGTGCAGGAGGACGGCACACTTGTGGTGCCGCAGTCCGCTACCGATTCGATCCTGCCCTCGATCACGCGCCGCTCGCTCGTGACGGTTGCCGAGGACATTCTGGGCATGAAGGTTGTTCAGCGCCCCGTGAAGTTCCAGGAAGTGCTCGATGGCGAATTCGTCGAGTGCGGCATGTGCGGAACGGCCGCCGTGATTTCGCCGGTTGGTCAGGTCGACTACAACGGCGAGCCGTTCGTGTTCGCAAGCGGCATGGAAACGGTTGGGCCCGTCATGGCGAAGCTGCGCGAAACGCTCACCGGCATTCAGGCTGG
>R14__coassemble_127_pt1 | contig 64477 bp, 46 predicted proteins | sample R14__metabat2_low_PE_025 | metagenome-assembled genome bin R14
GGTTACAATCACATAAAGCCAACTCACAGGAGGACTCGATGACGTTCGAAGAAGCCCAAGAGGCCTTAGCGCAGTTTCGCGATGACCGCGACTGGATGCAGTTCCACAATCCGAAAGACTTGGCCCTCTCGATTTCCCTCGAGGCCGCTGAGCTGCTTGAATGCTTCCAGTGGAGCGGCGATGACCTGACAGCCGACAAAACGCTCGACCAACAAAAAGAAGAGCTGGCTGACGTGCTTATCACAGCCCTCAACATGGCCAACGCGCTCGGCGTTAACGCGAGTGACTTGGTTGCCGCGAAGATTGAGAAGAACTCCGCTAAATACCCGGCCGATAAAGCGCGGGGCAACGCGAAAAAATACACCGAACTCTAAGCCCTAAGCCGCACCTCGCGAAAGGATCTAACCCATGATCATCTACAGCGGCAGCAAGACCGATTTCATGAACGAGGTCGACAACGACTCGATCGCGTACACCATCCGCGACAACATCCTCGAGAAGATGCACCGCACAACCGGCGATTCCGAATTCAACTCGTGGGTCAACTCGCTCGAATACATGTACAAGGTCCTCAACGACGACAAAATTCCGAGCGATTCCGGCGTAGCCATCGAATACAACCTTCCCAACACGGCCAAGCGCGTGGATTTCCTTATCTCCGGCTACGACAGCGATGGGTCTGCAAACGTAATCATCATCGAGCTCAAGCAATGGAAAAAAATCAAGAAAGTCGACGGTCTCGACGGCCTGGTCGAAACGTACACCGGCGGGGGCATGCGGCGCGTTGTACACCCCTCCTACCAGGCGTGGAGCTATGCTGCGATGATTCGCGACTACAACGAGTACGCCCAGTTGGCCGAAGTGAGACTTTGGCCCTGCGCGTACCTGCATAACTACCTGCGCGTAGACAACGACCCGATTGACGACCCCATTTACGAAGACTACCTCGAAGACGCGCCCGCCTTTACCAAAGGCGACGTGCCCAAGCTGCGCAAATACATCGAAAACGTTCTTAAACGCGGCGACAACAACGAGATCCTCTACGAAATCGACAACGGCCGCATCAAGCCCTCGAAAAGCTTGCAAGACGCGATCGTCGGCATGCTCGAGAACAACCCCGAGTTCAACCTTATCGACGACCAAAAGGTGACCTTCGAACACGTAATGGAGTTGTCGCGCAAGTGCGAACAGGACGGCAAGAAGCGCACGCTTATCGCACGCGGCGGCCCCGGGACGGGCAAGACCGTCATCGCGATCAACCTCCTGGCGCGGCTCACGCAAGAAGGCGTGTTCGCCCAGTACTGCTCGAAGAATGCGGCGCCGCGCAGCGTATATGCGAAAAAGCTCAAGGGGCATTACACGAAAAGTTGCATCGATAACATGTTCAAAGGATCGGGGTCGTACGTCAACGCGCCGGAAAATGCCGTCGGCGTCATCCTCGCCGATGAGGCGCACCGGCTTATCGAGAAGTCGATCTATAGCAAAGACGGCGTCAACCAGATACACGAGATAATCCAGGCATCCAGGCTCAGCGTTTTCTTCATCGACGAGAGCCAGCGCGTAACCACGAGCGACATCGGCAGCGAGTACGAAATCAGGCGCTGGGCGGCCATCGACGGGTCCGAGGTGTTCGTTGACGACCTGGCCTCGCAGTTCCGCTGCAACGGGTCGGACGGTTACCTGGCGTGGCTCGACGATGTGCTTGAGATTCGGCAAACGGCGAACTACGACCTCGAGCGAATCGAATACGCGTTCACGGTGCTCGATTCGCCACAAGAGGTGTTCGACGACGTGAAGAAGCTCAACGAAGGGTCTAACAAGTCGCGCATGCTCGCCGGCTATTGCTGGAAATGGCCGAAGGAAAGCCAGAGCAACCCCAACGTGCACGACATCCGCATCGACGAGTTCGAGATGAGCTGGAATTTGGCCGGCGGCGAGGACTTCGCGATAAGCCCCACGTCGATTAACGAGGTCGGTTGCATCCACACGACCCAGGGGCTCGAGTTCGAATACGTGGGCGTGATCATCGGCGACGACTTGCGCTACGAAGACGGCAAGCTGATCACCGATTACACGAAAAGGGCGAGCACCGACACCTCGGTCAAGGGGTTGAAGAAGATGGAGAAAGAGGACCCTGAACAGGCCCATCAAATTGCGGACGAGATCATCAAGAACACGTACCGCACCCTGATGACGCGCGGCATGAAAGGTTGCTACGTTTATGCAACCGACCCCGGCCTGCGGGAATACCTGAAGACGAGGGCGAAGCGCGTGGGATAATCCCCGCAAAGCCGCCGACCGAGACAAAGACCAAAACTTCTAACGCAAGGACGCGATGCAGTTTCCCTATCTTTGGTAGGGAAACTTGACCTTAAGGTCAAGGCGCGACAATCGCGCATAAAAACGGCATCCTTACGCGAGGAGAATCGCCATGGCAAAGCCCGAAACGAAGTCCGATGATAAGCTCACCGAAGAAAAAGCCGGGAAAATCCTTGACGTAATTTACGATAAAGCGCTCAATGGCGTTCCCAAAGTAAGCCGATCGGTAGACGACTTCGCCAACGATTATCTCAATCGTTACGACACACCGGAAAAAGCCGCTAAAGAACTTGCGAAATACCAAGTGGCGAAGTGCGGCGCTTCGGGCTTTATCACGGGCCTTGGCGGGCTGATAACACTTCCCGTGACCATTCCAGCAAACATTGGCAGCGTTCTATACGTGCAAATGCGCATGGTTGCCGCGATTGCAAAAATGGGCGGGTACGACATCTATTCCGACCAGGTTCAGACCATGATTTACCTGTGCCTTACTGGCACTGCTGTAAGCGATATCGCAAAAGAGGTCGGCATCCAAATAGGCAGGAAGACGCTTAATGCAGCAATTAAGAAAATCCCTGGTGCCGTGCTAACGAAAATCAACCAGAAAATAGGTTTTAGGCTCATCACCAAGTTCGGAGAAAAAGGCGTTATCAATTTAGTGAAAGTCATACCAATTGCCGGCGGCGTTATCGGGGGCGGCATGGACGTGACCTCCACCACGATAATCGCGCACAACGCCATCAAGCTGTTCATACACGACGAAAATCCCAATGGCGAAGACGTCAATCAAGAAAAGCTTACCGACATAAAGCAAATCGCGGTCGATGTCGAAGGCGACAAAGACGCTGTGATTTAACAAGGGGCTTCCCTCTCGACTCGTTTACGGCAAAGAGCAATAACCTGGGTTTCTATCCTTGGTAGAAACCCTTGACCTTAAGGTCAAGGCCGCAAAACGAGTAGCGAAAGGGAGCGCGCTATGAGCGATAACGACCTTGGCGAAAAACTGTCGCATGCCGCGAAAGACGCAGCATCGCACGCCGCTAGTGCCGCCGAAAACGCCGCCAAACACGCCGCGAAAGAGGTAGCTGAAAAGGCTGGCGAGGCGGCCCACGAAGCATCGGAAGCCGCAAAGAAGGCCGCCGTTGAAAAGCTTGGCGGCGAATACAAAGGCGACAATCCGGAAGCCGATTCCGAATCCCATTCAAGCACTGGATCCCATTCCGATTCCAACCCCGCCGCACCGCAGAAGAAGGGTGGCAAGACCGGCCTCATCATCGGCATCGTGGTGGTGGTCGTGGTCGTGCTCGTCGTTCTTTTCGGCGTAGTGATGCCCGCCTCGACTTCAAAGATCACGAAGGAGAACACAGTAACCGAGGTCACACTCAAGAAGGCGGTCGACATCGAGGACCTCTCCACCGCGCAGTTTGTGTTCAATGGCATTGCCGAGAAACACAACGACGGCAGCGACGAAGTGGCATACCGCATCTCCTACGACTCCACCGTCAAGGCAGGCGTGCGCATGTCCGACGTCGAATTCAGCATCGATGACAGCAAGAAAATTATCACGGTCACCCTTCCCGAGGTTATGGTGACCAGCGTGAGCGTCGATGTGAACTCGCTAAGCTATATGCCTACCAACCCTAGCGGTTCCGAGATCAAGAGCGATCTGACAACCTGCGAAGACGACGCCAAGCGCGAGTCCGAGGAAAGCGGGAAGTTCTACGCCTACGCGCAGGAGAACCTGAAGTCCGTCATCGAAGGGCTCATCAATCCAATTATCCAAAATCAGGGCTACACCATCGCCTGGGCAGAGAAGCAGTAAAGGAGGCAGGACATGAAAAACGTTAGGTTGATTACTGCTATCGCTATCGCAGCAGCCCTCTGTCTTGGCTGTTTGGCAGGTTGTTCCTCGCAAGATAACACCAACAAGGGCGCCGACTTCTCAGGCGCGAGCAAGGTCGCCGAGCTTGCCACGCTGAAGTGCTACTACCACAATGTCGCCGAAAGCGAGACTGAGGAAAGCGGCATTCTTGCGTGGCTGCTTCACACCGGTTACAAGAAGATGTGGATCGAGTACGACGGCTACGTCACGTTAGGTATCGATGTGAATCAGCTGAAAATCGAGCAGCCCGATGCAAACAATGTCGTTAAAGTGACCTTGCCAAAAGCCGAAATTCAAGAGGTCTACCTCGATAAAGAGTCTATCAGCGATCCCTTGATCGACACGGGATGGCTGACAGACATCACCGTTGAGGAACGCAATACCGCCATTGCCGCGGCGCAAGACGATATGTACGCAACCGCCCAAGAGAACGCGATGATGTTCAACCAAGCAAACGAGCGCGCCAAGAAACTCATCGAGGGTTACATTCAAAACGTCGGCTCCGCCATCGGTGTGGAGTACACGGTCGAGTGGCAATAAACAACAAGAGTGAGACACATACCTCCGAGGTATGTGTCTCATCCTCCGTCAACGCGCCTCATGGCAAAAACGGGGCGATTCTGAGCAAGAAAACCGAGTTGGGGGGTGCGGACGTTTTCTTGGACCGCCTATGCGGCGTATCCCTTGCTCCTGCGGTACTCGTTCGGGCTCATCCAGTCGAGCGACTCCTTGATGCGCCCCTCGCAATAGTAGCGCAGGTACGCGTCGAGGCGCGCGGCGAACTCCGCGGCCGTCACGCCCCGCCAGTCCCGGTAGTAGAAGAACTCGTTCTTCAGCCTGCCGAAGAAGCCCTCGCAGGCGGAGTTGTCGGGGCTGCACGCCTTCTTGGACATGCTCCTGACCAGCCCGTTCTCCTCGCAGATCGCGATCCACTCGGGCCAGCGGTAGTGCCCTCCCCGGTCCGAGCGCACCACCGGCCGGGCGCCCTCGCGCATCTGCGCGACCGCGGCCCTCAGGCTGGAGTTCGCGAGCTCCCTGTCGGGGTGCTCGCCGATCGACCAGGCCACGGGCTTGCCGTCGAAGCAGTCGATCACGGGGCTCAGGTAGACCTTGCGACCGCCGGGGAGCCTGAACTCGGTGATGTCGGTGAGCCACAGCTCGTCGGGCGCGTCGGCGCGGAACCTCCTGTTCACGAGGTTGGCGGGCGCCTTGGACACCTCGCCCTCGTACGAGCTCCAGCCCTTGGCCCTCCTCCTGGCGTAGACCACGCGCAGCCCCTCCTCGCGCATGACGCGGCGGACCACCTTCTCGCTGACGCGCGTGCCCGCGCGCCCGAGGCGGGCCCATATGGTGCGGTAGCCCCAGTTGCCGCCGCCCTCCTCGAAGAGCCGCCTGACCTCGGCCCTGAGGGCGGCGTACTTGTCGCGGCCCAGCCTCGCGCGGTGGTACTCATAGGAGCTCTTCGATATCCTCAAGAAAGCGGTGATCGAGCGCAGGGGCAGGCCTGTCGCCAGCCTCAATCTCTCGCCGAGCTCGCACTTGCTCCTGTTCGAGATCGAAGCCGGGTCCCACCCGCCCGCTTTTAGGTCGGCCAACACCGCCCTGAGCAGCAGGTTCTCTATCTGGCTGGGCTCCAGGCCCGCGAGCGGCCCCCTCGCGGGCGGCTCGTAGAGCCTCCTCTCGGACTCTGTCGGCACGGGCATGGCGCCCTCCTCTCCGTCGGCTTTCCGCTCCGGGGCCATCTTAGCAGCAACGGCGGCGCGGCGCTTCCCGGGATGGGGCAGCCTCCCGGCGGCCCAGCCGTCGACGGACGCGCGGCTCACGCCCGCGAGCTCGGCGGCCTCCCTGTGCGAGAACCCCAGCGACACCGCCTCGAGAGCCAGCTCTATCACTTCTGCGTCGTACATGTGCGGACTCCTATCCGGACCTTTTTGGTCCAACTTTTTGTCCGCACCCCCAATGCTCGCTTTTCGCTCGCAATCGCGACCGAATCACATCCAAGGCGCCCAGACATTCATAAGATTATTTCTATTAGTGATCGTTATTTGATACGGTTCCGCTGTGGCGGTAGCATGACTGCGAGTTGCTACCGCCGTGGCGGCAATAAAGCTTCCGCTGTGGAAAAAGCATAGGTTCCGCCGCGGCGAATGTGGAAAACTCTTGCTACCCTTGGGGCGAAATCAACCCCGAAAATTTTTCGATAATTTGCTTGGCAAACAAATGTTTGGGTGGCAAAATAGGTGGCAACACGGTGGCAAGCACGGTGGCAAGGCGAAAATCGCTTGTAAAACCGCAGGTCAGAAGCTCGAAATGGCGCGCCCAGTAGGATTCGAACCTACGACCGTCGGATTAGAAGTCCGGTGCTCTATCCAGCTGAGCTATGGGCGCGCGTGCTAGGTTATGATACCGCATCGAGCGGGCGCTTCGCTTATAATCTTTGCAATACCCAAAGCCAAGGAGGCGCCATGCATCTGCCCGGCCACACGCTCTACTACTACGACAGCTGCCCCTACTGCCAGCGCGTTCTGCGCTTCATGCAGGCCAACGACCTCGAATGCGACATGCGCTGCACGCTTGAGCCCGGCATCCGCGACGAGCTCGTCGCCATCGGCGGAAAGCCCCAGGTCCCCTGCCTGGTCATCGATGGCGCCCCGCTCTACGAGTCGCTCGACATCATCGCCTACCTCAAAGCTAAAGTCGGCTAGATCGAAAAGCCGGCAAATTCTGTCCCATATTCTCTTCGTTTTCGCGTATACTTTTACAGTAGCCGATTTCGGAAGTATTCGCGTAAACGAAGAAAGAGTGCGCTTTGATCACATCCAAACAGGCGGCGGAAATCCTCGGCGTGTCACCACGACGCGTTCAGGCTCTTGCTGCGACAGGCGAAATCCCATCCGAGCGAATAGGGCGCACGCTGTTTTTCGACGAGGCGGCGATACAGAGCCGGGCCGAGTCTCCGCGCCTTAAGGGACGTCCGAAAATGGGGCAGAAAAACCTGCTTGCTCTCGATTCGTACACGCTTATGTGCCGCGACCATGAAACGCTTGAATTTACTTACGACAGCCAGCGCAAAACCGCCCACATCGACAAGCTTCTCGAGATCGGCTACGTGCCATTGGGAACGGGCGCGCGCGGAAAGCCCAACGACATCGACCTCGCCCAGTGGATAGCGCGCCGCTACATGCCCGCACTTCGACCGGAAGCGCGCGCCGCGATGGCAAAAGCCAAGGTGGGCGACCCGAGCGCCCTCATGTTCGGCGCACTCGGGTTCAACCTCTCCGATCAGTACTGGTTTCGCCCCAAGGGAAGCACGGTCTCGTGGAAGGAGGCGAACTTCTTCGAAAACCCCTTCGAAGCGCTACTCGATGCCCCGTTGCGCTCGCCCGACAGCTCGACCCCGGGCGCCCTTCCCAAACAGTGGGAGTGCCGCGGGAAGGAGCGCTGGCTGGTTAAGGGCTCTTCGACAAGCGAGCAGCGCGAGCCGTATAACGAACGCCTTGCAACCCTGCTTGCGCAGCGTATGTTCAGCCCAAGCGAATTCGTTGCCTACCAGCTGGAAACGCGCAACGACAGGGCCTATTCGGCCTGCCAAACCCTAGCGGATTCCACCACCGAGTTCGTAAGCGCCCACGATGTTGTCACCTGGGCGGATATCACCGAAGGGCGCGATTTGCTCTCCTCGTACCTGCAAACGTGCGAGCGCCTCGGCATCGAGGGCGCAGAAACCGCGGTGTCTAAGATGATCGTCTTCGACTATCTGATAGCCAACTTCGACAGGCATCGTGGCAACTTCGGACTTCTGCGCAACTCCGAGTCGCTTGACGAATGGCGCATCGCGCCGCTCTTCGACAACGGCAGCGGCTTCTTCAGCCGAGCAACGCTTGCCGACATGCGGCAGAAACGCTTCGTCTACCAGGCAAATCCCTTCGAGGACTTCCCCCTTGTGCAGGTAGCGCGCGCAAAGGACCTCTCCTGGTACGACTCGGGGATGCTCGTTGGGTTCGCCGACGAGACGGAGCGCTACCTCTGCGAGGAAGCGGGCTTATCCGAGGAATTCGCCCACCACGCCGCACGCCATATCCAAACGCACATCGAGACCATCGAAGATCTTGCCGCCGAACGCATGGCGCTGTTCGCGGGGTTCTAAATATGGCGCTTCGCTGTGCGCTCGCACCGTGCGCGCTGGGTCTGCTATAATTCCGTTTGCTGTTTTGAGCGCGTCGGGATGTGGCGCAGTTTGGTAGCGCGCCTGCTTTGGGAGCAGGATGTCGCAGGTTCGAATCCTGTCATCCCGACCATTTTCGTGAAGATGGGCCGCGCGCGGCCCGCTTGCGCTATAATTCAGTCTCGCAAATGCGGGTGTGGTTCAATGGTAGAACTTCAGCCTTCCAAGCTGTCAACGCGGGTTCGATTCCCGTCACCCGCTCCACGAAACACCCGGGCCGCACGTACGCGGCCCTGTTCGTTTAAGGAGCAGCGCGCAGGTCTTGCGGCCGAGCGCCTGCCGCGCGCCTAAGGAGCCGCCCATGAAGACCATCGTGCTCGCCACTAACAACGCCCACAAGGTCGCAGAGATCTCGACCGCGCTCGACTTCCCCGGCTGGGAGTTCAAAACGCTGCGCGAGCTGGGCATCGAGTCCGACCCGGCCGAAGACGCCGACACCTTCGAAGGCAACGCGCGCATCAAGGCGGCTGCGGCGCACGCGGCATCGGGCGGGCTTGCAGCGCTCGCCGACGACTCGGGCTTGGAGGTCGACGCGCTTGGCGGCGGCCCCGGCGTGTACTCGGCGCGCTACGCTTCCACCGACGGCACGTGCGACGATGCCGCCAACAACACCAAGCTGCTGCGCGAACTCGCGGATGTGGCCGATGCGGATCGCACGGCGCGCTTCGTGAGCACGCTCGTGTTCATCGACGAAGACGGCACCGAGCGCGTGGCCCGCGGCACCATCGAAGGGCGCATCGGCTACGAGCTTCAGGGCGAAGGCGGCTTCGGCTACGACCCGCTGTTCTGGCCCGATGTGTTCGAGGGCGCCTGCACGCTCGCCGAAGTGCCGCAGAGCCGCAAGAACGAGGTGTCGCACCGCGGGAACGCCCTGCGAGCACTGCGCGCGCAGATCGAAGCCGAAAACGCCGCGGCCGCGCAGGACTAAGGATCAGCCGCCCATGGCCAAGCAGCGCGAAACGAAGACCAACGCCCAGCGCGAGGTGGAGGCCGCAGGTCTTGCCGCAAGCTACCACTCCATCGAGCTTGCCGACGGTTTCGCCATGACGGGCTCGCAGCTGGCGCGCTCCCTAGGGCAGGATCCCGATTGCGTGTTCAAGACGCTCGTCACGCAAGGCAAAAGCGGCGAACACTACGTGTTCATGATCCCCGTCGATTGCGTGCTCGATTTGAAAAAGGCCGCCGCGGTAGTCGGCGAAAAAGCCGTGTCGATGATCAAGACGAAAGACCTGCTCCCGCTCACGGGATACGTACATGGAGGCTGCTCGCCGCTCGGCATGAAGAAGCAGTTCCGCACCGCCATCGACGAAACGGCCCAGCTGTACGACCGCATCTTCTTTTCCGCAGGACGCGTGGGCGCCCAAATCGAGATGAGCCCCTCCGATTTGGAGAAGCTCATCGATATAACGTATGCCGATCTGATTGCGCTGTAACGCCCGCCAGCCGCGCGCGCCGCGCGCCAGCCAGCTGCAGGCCGCGCGCCCGCCGGCCGCTTCCTACCAGTGGGAAACCACCACGTCGCCGTCTTCGCAGATCTGGTACAGATCATACGCCAAGCCAACCGGCAAGTTCACGCAGCCATGGCTGCCATAGCCGTCGCGGTACATGGTGCCGCCAAAATCCGGCTGCCAATCAGCGTCATGCAAACCAATCGCATTGCCGTCGAAGGGCATCCAATAGCGCACTTCCGTCTCGTAAATCTTGGTAGAGCCCGAATAGCCGGTAAGCTTGCAGGGAGACTTCTTCGGCCCCAACACGTACACGCCGGTAGACGTGTCGTGCTCGCCATCGGGGATGCCCGAAATGCAGTCGGATTCCCAGATCAGATCGCCATCGGAATCGTACATGTACACATGCTGTTCGGCCAGGTCGATGTCGATGTAGCGGTTGCCCCAGTCCTTTTCGCCCGCGCCCGTCCACGCGTACGCTTCCTGCGTGCAAGGCACATCAATGGTCTCGGTTGCGCCGTTCTTGATGCCCGTGGCGATGGTTTCGGTCAGCGAATCGGTATCAACTTCCCAACCGTATTCGCCACCGGAAACGGTGCACACCTTGCCATCGGGACGCGTGTAGGTGCGCTCCGACCCGACGGTATTCATGCTGTCGGCGATCGATTCGGCAAGCTCGTTGATGGAATCCTCGTTGAGCGTCGCCTCGAGCGAATCGGACAACGTGACGAACGGCGCGATCACCGTGGCATCGACCACCATGGCTTCCTCGCCCGCGAGCATCAGCGTGAGATTGGCGCGCGTCATCGCATTGGCGGTTTCCGCCGCCTTGGTCAGGCGTGCGTCGATGGAAAACACCGTGGGCTGCAGCAACGCGCTGTCCGACAGCGTGAGCGTGGGCTGCAAATCGAGAATCGCGCGGTTGATTTCCTTGGTGACCTCGGCATTGTCGAGCATGGTGCCGACCGCTTCCGACTGCACCACGAACTGCTTGGACGTTTCGTTGAACGCAATCGTGGCGTTGGTGGGCGCCGTGGCCGTTTCGTTGAACGCGAGCACGGCCTGCGCTACCGACTGGGCAAGGCCCGTTTCGTCGTAGGTGGAAGCCGCGTAATCGGACAGGTCAATTTCAGAAGACAGGCCCTTCGCCAGCCAATACGGCCATTGCCAACCAGGCGTTGCCTCGTGCATCTTCTGCGTAACGGACGCGGAATCAACGGCCAAGCCGGCATCGGTCGACGACGTTTCGAACGTGAAGCCGTTGGCGGCCTTCACCTTAAGCGAATACGAGCCGATAGACGCATCGATCTGCTGCGCGACCTCGGCAGACGTTTTCATCGAGGCATCGATGGAGCCCACCTTGGTGTTCGGGAAGAACAAGTTGGTGAACACGATCAGGCCCACGATGTAGGCAACCACGATAACGCCGCCGATGCTTCCGCCCACGATGGCCGCGATCTTCTTGCGATTGCGCTTCTTCTTAGGCGACATCGCGCTGAACCCGGGGAAATCGCCCATCTCGGCGTTTTCGCCCACCTCGCCCGCATACACGTAGTCGCCGTTCGCGCCGATCGTGGGAAGCGCCTGCGTTTCACCATCGTAAAGCGGGTTGATGACCTCGGTCGGATCTTCAGCGCTCATCTCAACCGCGTCGTCGGCATCGGTATCAGCGACCGGGTCGAGCACCTGCGTTTCATCGTTACCGACCGGGTCGAGCACCTGTGTTTCATCAGCGGAAAGGGCGTTATCGGCCGCCTGCTCGACATCGTTAGCAGGGCGCGCGTGCTTGCCGTGTTTGGGATTCGTTTTACTCATGCGTTAGAGGGCCTTTTCGTAGTGCGTTTTTGGTGCAAGTAATCCAGATATCAGAATAAAACAATTTGCTGAAAAAACCCTTGAGAATGCGAAAGCTCAGGCGCGCGGCTCAAAAAATATGCGCATAAGCATTTGACAAGGGAAACGATAGGCCTATAATGCAAATCTTGCTGCGACGGAAACGCCGCAGCGGCACTTTGAAAAGGTGGGGCCTTCACCTTCCGTACTGCCCGGCGCTTGTGCGCGCGGCACACGTTCGGGGGCGACTGGTTTCGACATGGTAGGTCTGATGTGAGGAGCAGGTCGTGGTCTCCTCGCCACGTTAAACAGGGGTACCGTCAAGTTAATTGGCAAAACTACTTCTTATGAGCGTACTTACGCTCTCGCCGCTTAATTTATAGCAGCGCGTCAAACTCGGGTCTTCCCCGCCCCGAGGGCGATGTCATTTTTAGGGGAATGCGGTGCGGCACGTAGTCGGTATGGCTGCGCCAAAGATCGAACCGACTCGGCCGGGCAACGTTGGTCTGCGAACCGAGCGCGGCTTAAAACCGATCGCAGAATAAGCTTGTAGAGCCTGACGGGGGATCTAGTATGGACCGGAGTTCGATTCTCCGCGCCTCCACCACAAACAAGAAACGCACCTTCGGGTGCGTTTTTGTTGTCGGGGAGGACGCGGAGAATGTGGCTCGGCTCACGCCTCGCCACCTTCGCGCTAAAAACGATTATCAATCGTTTTTGCGGCGCAGGGCGCCGCCGCGCGAACTTCCTTACCTCCACCAATTATTACAGTGAAGCCCGCATACGCGGGCTTCCTTTGTGTATAAGGAGGCGCGAATCACGCTCTGTCATTGACTGCGAGCAGAAGTCTTACAATCCATGCCGAACAAGACGCGCTTCTTTAGCCTCTTCAATCGAAGCTTCTTCGGAAAGGATTCCAACCGTCGCTTGTGCAAGTTCACGGCGAAGATTCATACGAGCTTCCGTAAACTCGTTACTCGATTTAAGCCCGCCCAGTGATTCCTGATCGATTCTCACGAACTGATATGAAATATTCATTATTCTCCGTCCTCGGCATCCCACTGCTCGACCACCTTGGTCATCTGAACCACGCGGCGGCTGCGCTTGGCGATGTATTCATCCACCGGCGGATACGTGAGCACGCCTTCACCCGCGCGCACGCCGGTTTTGCCCTGAGCGATCAGGTCGTCGGCCAGGCGCAAGCCCTCGGTTTCGTTGCAAAGCGACGGCAACACGCCTTCGGCCACCGTGCGGGGAATCTCCAGGCCAACGAAATCCCACAGCGAAATGGGGCCCTCGAAACCGAAACGCAGGCCGTGAGTGTACTTGATGGCCTTTTCCGCATCGGCGCCGGAAATCCAGCCCTCGTCGATCATGTAATACAGCTCGCGGTTGATAACCGTCGCCAAGCGATTGACGATGAAGCCCGGCGCGAACTTGTTCAACACGGCAGGCTTGCGGCCGACGAACTCGAGCAAGCCGACCATAGCGTCAACGGCCTCATCGCTCGTGGCCTCGCCGCGCACGACCTCCACAAGCTTCATCAGATGCGGCGGGTTGAACCAATGCGCGACCATGTAGTTCTCCGGGTGGGAAAGAACGCCGTCGGTGAGCGTGAACACGTCCATGCCCGACGTGTTCGACGACACGATGCAGTCGTCGCGCAAGCAGCCGTCGAGCATCTCGTACACGGCGCGTTTGGCATCCTTGTTTTCCACGACGGTTTCGAACACGTAATCAACTTCCGCAGCGATCTGGGGAATGTCGTCGGTTTTCATCGGGATAAGGTTGGCGGCGACGACTTCGCGCGTTTCATCGGTTGCCATGCCTTCGGAAATCAGGATGTCCAGCGCCGATTGAATGCGCGCATCCGCCTGCGCGAGCGTTTCGTCATGACGGCTGGTCATGTACGTTTTCAAGCCAGCTGCCGCCATCACGAGCGCCATGCTGTGGCCCATCGTGCCTGCGCCAATTACCAAAATCGTGCTGTCTTTATAATCCTTCATTGCAGTCCCCTTCCCCAGTATCCTTTACCTTCGCCATTCGATATCGTGAGCGCCTCACGTGCGCATATCACCTGTGTGTTTACCTTCTGAATCCCGGCTTCTTGGGAAGCCAGTCGAACATACCCATGATGTCGTCGTACGCCTCTTTGAGCTCCTTGCCCGCGGCCATGCCCTCGCGCGCAATGTCGTTCAAGTCCTTCGCGACATCCTTGGCCTCGGCCTTCACTGCATCAGCGGTGCCATCGTGCGCGGCCTTTTGAGCCTTGGCCTTCGCGGCAACCGCGGCACTGCCGGCCTTATAAGCAAGCGAGTCGACCTTCGTCTGCGCGCCCGAACCCGCCGGCGCGTCTTCGTCTACCAGCTCGAACTCGTCGTCATCGGCGTAGTAGTACTCCACTTCCTTGCCGTTTTCATCGACGATGGCGAAGCCCAGTTCGTTGCCGTCTTCGTCCTCGATGTAGTAAGCGATGTCGTCCTCGGTGTATTCGAGTTGGAAGTATTCGAACTCGTCATCGTCGGAAGGAGCCTCGTCGACCGGAGCCTCATCGGCCGGAGCCTCGCTAGCAGGCTCTTCATCGGCCGGCTCCTCGTCGGCCTCGTCGGTTGCAGGCTCTTCGGCTTCGTCGGCCTCGCTAGCAGGCTCTTCGTCGGCCAGCTCGTCAACAGGCTCCTCGACCTCGCCAGTTGCAGCCTCAATCGCTTCATCAGCCGCTTCCTCAGCATCCTCAGCGCTGGACTCTTCCTGCTCGATGTCGTCGAACACGCCTTCGAGCTCGTCGTCGTCCTCGAACATCACCATGCCGTCAAGCAAATCCTCTGTCACGCCAAACCCCTTCGTCTATCGGCCGCGCATTATCGGCTGCGCATCTTCAGCTCGCGCTCGATTTCGCGCTTGGAATCGCGTTCCGCCATCGACGCACGCTTATCGTGCAGCTTCTTGCCGCGCGCGAGCGCAACTTCAACCTTGACCAGCGAATTCTCGCTGAAATACATCGCCGTCGGCACCAACGCCAGGCCCTTCTCGCTCACCTTCTGCTCGAGCACGCGAATCTCGCGACGATGCATCAGCAGCTTGCGCTTGCGATCCGGGTCAACATTGAACACGCTGCCGTTTTTGTACGGCGAAATATGAACGTTATGCAGCCACATCTCACCCTTGCGAATAAGCACGTAGCAATCGGTGAGCTGGCAATTGTTTTCGCGCAGCGACCTCACCTCGGTGCCGGTGAGTTCGATGCCCGCCTCATAACGCTCCAGAATCTCGTATTCGTGCAGCGCGCGGCGGTTTTTGGCGATAAGCGTCTTTTCCTTTTTCATACGCCCTGCACCCCCATTCATCATGCAATCGTCAACTGCATAATGATACCACGTGAGCACGCGGGATAACGGCTAGTCCGCCAGCCTGAAGTCGAGCTGCCGCACCCGATGATCCGCACGGATCAGCACCACGCACACGCGCTGCCCCAACCGATACGACACGCCCGTGTCCGACCCGGTCAGAATATGGCGCACCGGGTCGAGCGAGAAATATTCATCTCCCAACTTCTCGGTGGGAACCAAGCCCTGCGCCGTGTTGTCCAAGCGCACGAACAGGCCATACGTCGCCACGCCCGCAATGTAGGCGTCAAACGTGCAGCCCATGAACTGCTCCAGGTATTCCACCAGCTTCACATCCTGCGAATCCGCCGCGGCCCGTTCCGCCGTGCGCTCCATCTCGGACGAATGCTCGGCAATCCACGAAAGCGCCGACGCCTGCTGATCGAACAAGCCCGACTTGCCGAACAGCGCGGCCTTCACCATGCGATGAACGACCAAGTCGGGATAACGCCTGATAGGAGATGTGAAATGGCAATAACAATCGCTTGCCAAGCCGTAATGCGGAGAACACTCCGGCTCGTACGCGGCGCGCTTCATCGCGCGCAGGATAAGCGTGGACACGAGCAGCTCCTCGGGCTTTCCGCTCGAAAATTCCAACGCGGCACGCACGGCTTGCGGATTTCCCGCGCCGAACGCATGCACGTTGATGCGCGCAAACCAGTCGAATTCCTGCAGCACGGGCACCAGCGCCTGCAGGTTCTCAAACGACGGCTGCTCGTGAACGCGATACACGCACGGCAGCCCGGCGTCGTTGAGATAGCGCGCCACCGCTTCGTTCGCCGCGATCATCGCTTCCTCCACCAAGCCCGTGGCCTCGGTTTTTCGGCGGATATTCACGCCCGTGGGACACCCGTGCTCGTCCAGTTCCACGCGCGCTTCCTCGGTATTGAAATCCAGACCGCCCCGCGCACTGCGCGCATGAGCCCGCAATTCCGCGAAACGTGCCAAGCCTTCCAAGCGGTCGACCAGCGCCGCACACAACGATGCATCGAAGGGAAGATCCTGAGCTTGCACGCCATCGCTCAGCAGGCGCTGCGCCTGGTCGTAGGTGAGCCGCGCACGCGACCGAATAACCGACGCGCACACATTCACATCGCACACGCGCCCGGCCTCATCCACCAGCAAATCAACCGTCATCGCGCGGCGATCCTGGTTAGGCACCAGCGAGCACACGTCGTTCGACAACGCCTCGGGCAGCATCGGAATCACGCGGTCAACCAGATACACGCTCGTCGCCCGCCGGCGCGCGTCCAAATCCACCGACGACGCCCACGGCACGTAATGCGAAACGTCTGCGATGTGAACGCCCACCTTAAAACGCGGCACACCCTGCGCGTCAGCAACGCGCTCCCACGAAAGAGCGTCGTCGAAGTCGCGCGCATCGGCCGGGTCGACTGTGAACACGAAGCGATCGCGCAGGTCAACATAGCCGCTCGAAAGCGCCCCATCCGCATCAACTGCGGCGTCTTTCACCTGGTCAAGCGAAGCTTCTGAAAACGCGGTTTCCAGCTTGTAGCGCGCAACGATCAAGTCGATCGGAATCCGCTCGTCGCTGTCGTCGCCGAGCACTTCTTCCACCACGCCCGTCGCAGCGCTGTTGCGCGTGGGATACGCCGTCACGCGCACCGCAACGATGGCGCCGTCTTCGATGTCGGGGTTGGCGCGGCGCTCGGTGAAAATGTCATAGGGAATGCGCGGATCGGCCGGCACCACCACACCAAACGGGTCGGCAATTTCATAGCGCCCGATAATGCGATCATGCGCACGCGCGATCACGCGCACCACCCGCGCAGCGGCGAGGTGACCGTTTTCCTGGCTGAGCAGATTGCGCCCGCCGCTCGCCTTCCCACGCTTGTTGGGCAGAAGGGCCACTTCCACCGTATCGCCGTCGAGCGCGCTCGCAAGTTTAGCCTGTGGGATAAAGAATTCGCCCTCGGCGGTTTTCACGAAAGCGAAGCCGCCTTTTTGCACGGAAACGATACCCTGGGGATTGCTTTTTGCGCTCCGGCGCGTATGCGCCCGCGACCTCGGCATATGCTAGGCCTATTCCGCGATGAGCGAGCGGGCTACTTCCATGGCGTAGCTCTTCTGGTTGTCGGTGTCGGAATCGCTCGCAGTGATCGCGTACGTGGGGCTCACGCCCACCTTATCGATGGCGTGGCCGTTCGGCGTGATGTAATACGCGGCCGTGTAGCGAATGGCGCCGCCGAAGGACAACTCCTGCGTCACCTGCACCGAACCCCTGCCGCTGGTGGTAGCCCCGACCACCTCAACGTTGGAGCGCTGCTCCTTCAAAGCCGCAACCAGCACCTCTGCCGCCGCTGCCGTATTGGAATTCGCCAGAATCACCAAAGGTTCCGTTTCGGCCACGGTAGTGCTCGAAGCGTTCTTGGGCGTTTCGCTGCTCTTGGTTTTCACCGTAACCACCTCGGTGCCAGACTTCACGAACAAGCTGGCGATTTCCACCGCTTGAGTAAGATAACCGCCGGGATTGTCGCGCACATCGAGCACGAACGAAGTGGCGCCTTGGCTTAACAGGTCGTTCAAAGCCGCGCGAACGTTTTCCGAACACGACTGGGTGAACTGGGCGATCTTGATATAACCGACCGTGCCGTCGAGCTCGGTGGTCACGTTGGTCACATTGTACGTTTTGCATTCCAGCGTGGTGGTGAATTCCGTGCCGCCGCTCGCGGCCGTTGCATCGGGCCTGCGCCAGGTGATCACGGCAGTGGACCCTTCTGCGCGATTCAGCGACGCGGTAACTTCGCTCATCGACCACGACTGCGTGCGATCGCCGTCGATCGCTACCACGACGTCGCCCTCGCGCACGTCGTTCAACTGAGCAGACGACCCTTCGAACACATCGACCACATAGGCCGTACCGTTCGATTCCGAAAACAGCACGCCGATGCCGGCATAGCCGGTCTGGCTCGATTTCAGCAGCGATTCGTAACGCGCCTGCGTGTAATAGCGCAGATAGCTGTCGCCCGCCGCATTCGAAAAGCCGCCGAGCGCCGTCTGCGTGAGCTCGTCTAAGTCGTATTCATCCAAGCTGCTCTCATCGAGAATGTCCTCCACCTCGGCCACGCGGTACGAAATGGAATTGGTGGCGTCCTTGCTTTCGGTAGCGGTTTTGTCAGACAGCCCCGTCACGAAGGAAGAGAAGCCGAGCGACTGCAGAAATTCGCTCTGCCCGCGAATAGCGAAGCCGCCCCAGAAGGCGACGACCAGCAAAATCACGAACGCGAACGTGCGCACTAAACGCAAATTGTGCGCACGCGTTTTCCGCGTGCGCACAGCAGATCTCATATTTTCTTCGCGTCGACTCATGCGCCCAGCTTAACAGATTTACACCTTCAAGTAACGGCGCATTGCAATGGCGGAGCCGATAAGGCCGATAACCAAGCCGGCGATAACCAAACCAACATAGATGATGATCAGGAACCCGCCGTCGATTTCGAGCGGCAAGAACGAAATCGCGGTCTGCAGCTTCGGCAGAGCGAAGCGACGCAGCAGCTCGATGACCAGCACCGCAAGCACGGAACCGATGATCGCGTGCAACGCACCTTCCATCAGGAAGGGCCCGCGAATGAAGCCGTTCGAAGCGCCCACCAAGCGCATGATGGCGATTTCCTTGCGGCGCGCAAGAATGGCCAGGCGGATGGTGTTGTTGATGAACACGAGCGCGATGAAGATCAGCAAGATGATCAGCGCGATAAGGATGTAGCGCAGATAATTCGTGAGCTGGAACAGGCGCTCAACCGTCTTCTGGCCGTATTTCAGCGAATCGGAAGGATCGCTCGGGTTATCGCAGATCGACTGGAAATCGGAATTGTTCTGGATGGTGTTCGCAACCGTTTCCACCATCTGAGGATCGGAAAGCTCTACGTTGATGGAAGCGGGAAGCGGGTTTTGGCCGTCCAGCTCATCGACGATTTCCGAATTGGTGGACATGTTGCGGAAGTTCTCCAGCGCCTGTTCCTTGTTCGTGAAGGAAACAGAAGCCACGCCATCGATGTTCTTGATGGTGTTCTGCATGCTCTGAATCTGGGAATCGGTGGCATCGTCGGAGATGTAGCAGGTGATGGACACCTCGCTTTCCACCGAGTTCACCACGTTGCCGATCATGGTGCCGCCCACCAGGAACAAGCCGATGATGAACAGCGACAGGAAAATGGTGATGATCGAACCTAACGTGGTCGACAGATGGCGCGTGAAACCGCGCAGCGATTCTTTGAAGAAGTAAATAAGACTAGACATCGAAACCGTACACCCCCCTGTCCTGGTCGCGGGTGAGACGGCCGCGGTCGAGCGCGATAACGCGACGACGCATGTTGTCTACCATTTCACGATCGTGCGTGGCAACCAAAACCGTGGTGCCCGTGCGGTTGATGCGCTCGAGCAAGTCCATGATGCCGCGCGAAGTTTGCGGGTCAAGGTTGCCCGTGGGCTCGTCGCAGATGAGCACCGGCGGGCGGTTGACGATGGCGCGGGCGATAGACACGCGCTGCTGTTCGCCGCCGGAAAGCTGGTCGGGCATCTTGTCGAGCTTGTCCTGCAAGCCCACCAAGCGAAGCACTTCGGGGACTTGCGTTTTGATAACGTGACGGCTCTTGCCGATTACCTCAAGCGCGAACGCGACGTTTTCGAACACCGTCTTGTTCGGCAACAGCTTGAAGTCCTGGAACACGCAGCCGATGTTGCGGCGCAGATAGGGAACGCGCCAATTGCGCATCGAACCAAGATCTTCGTTCGCGATGATGATCCTGCCGCTGGTGGGCTTGAGTTCGCGAATGAGCAAGCGAATCATAGTGGTCTTGCCGGACCCGGAATGGCCCACCAAGAACACGAATTCGCCTGCATAGATTTGCAGCGAGATGTCGGAAAGCGCGGCCCTGTTCGGCTGAGCGGGGTACGTTTTCGTCATATGCTCGAAAGTGATGACGGGCGTGCCCGTTTGTTGGGGAGTGTCCTCAACCTCGAGAACAGGTAACGCCTCAGACAACTGCGAGGATACCTGACTTGCAGGGGTGGCGTGCCTACCAGCGCGGCCGCCAGACTTCCCCTGTCTGGTTGTTTGTGCCACAGTGTGCTCCGTTCGTTTAGTAAGTGTACTGGGACAAATCTATTGTAACAAACCTACTTGCGCTCGATAGCCCTCTTCACAGCATCATCAATCGCAGCGCATCCCATATGGAAATATTCGAGCAGTTCTTCATATTCGCCCGACTTGCCGAAGCGATCTTCCATGCCAATGAATTCCTGCGGTGCCGGCGCGTTCTTGGCCAGCGCCTCTGCCACCGCGCTGCCCAGGCCGCCGTACACGCTGTGCTCTTCGACGGTGACCACGCAACCGGTTTTCGCGATCGAGCCGAGAATCGTTTCCGTGTCGAGCGGTTTGATGCAGAAGGCGTCGATCACTTCCGCGGAAATGCCCTCCTCGGCAAGCATGTCAGCCGCTTTCATGGCCTGCTCGACCATAACGCCGCACGCAACGATGGTCGCATCCGTACCTTCGCGCAGCACGTAAGCACGGCCCATCTCCAGCTCGACGTCTTCGGCATACACATTCGGCACCGAAGCGCGGCCCATGCGCACATACACCGGGCCGGGCGTGGTAGCAGCGATCTTGAGAGCAGCGCGCGCCGCCGCATAGTCGGCGGGCACGAGCACGCGCATGTTGGGAAGCCCGCGCATGAGGCTGATGTCCTCGAGCATCTGGTGGCTGCCGCCGTCGGGGCCGACAGAAATGCCCGCATGCGTGGGGGCGATCTTCACGTTCAGGTTGCCGTAGCACACCGTGTTGCGAATCTGGTCGTAAGCGCGGCCGGTGCCGAACACGGCAAACGAGCCCGTGAAGGCCACCTTGCCGGTGAGCGACAAACCAGCGGCGATGTCGATCATGTTTTGCTCGGCAATGCCGGCGTTGAACAGGCGGTCGGCGTATTCCGGCTTCGCTTTGGCGAAGTCGCCGGTTTTCGTGGAACCGGTCAGGTCGGCATCCACCGCAACAACGGGAACGCCGGCATCGGCCAATTCGGCAAGGGTTTTACCATACGCCGCACGCGTGGCCTGCTTTTTCTGCGCGCGCTCGGAATCTGCAAGTTTCACCATGTTAGGCCTCCTTCGCAACGCCCAGGTCTTCAAGGGCTTGTGCCAGCTCATCGGCATTCGGCGCCTTGCCGTGCCACCCGGCCTTGTCTTCCATAAACGAAACGCCGCGACCCTTCACGGTGCGCGCGATGAATGCATGAGGTTTGCCCGAACGATCCGCCTTCGCAGCGTTGAACGCCTCAATCAGAGCGTCGATGTCGTGACCGTCGATTTCCTGCGCATCCCAGCCGAACGCTTCGAATTTGGCGCGCAGGTCGCCGGGATCGCACACGTCTTCGGTCTTGCCGTCGATCTGCAACCCGTTGCGGTCGATGATGGCAACCAGGTTGTCGAGCTTGCGATGCGCGGCGAACATGGCCGCCTCCCACACCTGGCCTTCCTGGCATTCGCCATCGCCTAACAGGGCAAACACCGTCTGAGACGTGCCGTCGAGCTTCAGGCCGCACGCCATGCCGCATGCGATGGACAAGCCCTGGCCAAGCGATCCGGTGGATGTCTCCACGCCCGGCAGCAAGTTCATATCGGGATGGCCCTGCAGGCGCGATCCAAGCTTGCGCAGCGTGAGCAGCTCGTCCTTGGGGAAATATCCGGCGTGCGCGAGCGTCGCGTACAATGCGGGAGCCGCATGGCCTTTAGCGAGAATGAATCGATCGCGATCGGGATCGGTCGGGTTTTCAGGATCGTGGTTCATCACGCCGCCAAAATACAGCGCCGTCATGATGTCTGCGCACGAAAGCGATCCGCCCGGATGCCCGCTCTTCGCCTCCGCGATCATGCGCACGATGCTTATGCGCATTTCGCGAGCAATTTGCGTCAATTCAAGTTCTGCCATGAAGCCACCCCTTTGCAAACAACGCTCGTTTAAAAGCGCTTGTTATTGTACAACGGGATACCGCGCAGGGGGCTCTTTATCTTAGAAGTCGGCGCATCTTTATGCGTTGGAAACGCGCCATTTGTGATAGCCGAGCACGAATGCGTCCAAGTCGCCATCTAACACGCCGTCCACATTGCTCGTTTCAACGCCGCTGCGCACATCTTTCACCAGCTGATACGGATACAGCACGTAATTGCGGATCTGGCTGCCGAACTCGATGTTGCGCACGTCGCCGCGCAGCTCGTCCACTTCCGCTTGGCGCTTCTGCTGCTCCAATTCATACAGGCGCGCACGCAACACGCAGAACGCCGCCTCCTTGTTTTGCAGCTGCGACTTCCTGTCCTGGCAGGTGACCACGATGCCCGTGGGAACATGTGTCAAGCGCACCGCCGAATCGGTGGTGTTCACGCACTGGCCACCCGGGCCGCTCGATCGGTACACGTCCACGCGCACGTCGGCGGGATTCAGATCCACTTCGATGTCTTCAGGCAACACCGGCAGCACCTGCACGGCGGCGAACGTGGTGTGGCGGCGCTTCTTCAGGTCGGTGGGAGAAATGCGCACCAGCCGGTGCACGCCCTGCTCGCTTAACAGCATGCCGAACGCGTTGTGGCCTTCGATCTGGATGGTCGCCTTGTCGAGCCCGATGCCTTCGCCGGGCACAACATCGAGCGGAGTCACGCTCCAACCCTTGCGCTGCGCGTAACGCACGTACATGCGGTACAGCATTTCCGTCCAGTCCTGGGCCTCAAGACCGCCCGCGCCGGGATTGATCGAAACGATTGCGGCACCGCTGTCGAATTCGCCTGAGAACCACGAGGACACTTCCAGGTTGTCGAGCATGTCGGAAAGCTTAGCCGCACTCTCTTCGGCTTCCGCGGCAAAGGCTTCATCCTCTTGCGCGAGCTCGAGCGCCGTTTGCAGATCGGTGAGCAACGCTTGCGCGCGTTCGAAATCCTTGATGGTTTCGCGCAGAGCACCGGCCTGCTTGCTCACCGCTTGCGCGCGTGCGGCGTCCTCCCAAAACCCTGCTTGGGAAATCTCGCTATCGAGCATCGCGAGCTTTTCGGTCGCTTCCGCGATATGAAGATACTCATACGCGTCGGCCACGCGCTTGCTCAGCTCAAGCGTTTCTTTGTCATCCTGTTCTGCCATGGTGGTTAATTGTGCGCTCACTTGCCCAGACCGTCAAACACGAAAACGGGCGGCTTGTTGGGGCCGCCCGCATCATCACTACTGATCGCGCCCGTGGCACTTCTTGAACTTCAACCCCGATCCGCAAGGACACGGATCGTTGCGGCCCACGTTTGCATACGGATCGTCCTTGTCCTTCACATACGTGGTCGCCTTGCGCTGCTCCTTGGGAGCTTCGGGGGTGTTCGCCTTCGCCTGCGCACGTGCCTGCGCGCGCGCCGGAGCGGGCATGCCCTGCGGGGCATCGAGTGCCGCTTCGGGCGACGAATAATTCACCTTGCCGGAAAGAACGTCGCGCTCAGGAGCCAAATCGGGTGTTTCCGGATTATCCTTCTTCACTGCAACCTGCAAGCGCAAGAGCGTGCGCAGATAATCCTCGTACATGTTGCCGGTGAGTTCCTTGAACGCGCGATAGGCTTCGTCGCGATACTCGGTGAGAGGATCGCGCTGGCCATACGCGCGCAGGCCGATGCCCGCACGCAGGTAATCCATGTCCTGCAAGTGGCCCATCCAGCGCGTGTCCATGATGCGCAGCATAACCTGGGCCTCGAGCGTCTTCATAACCTGCTCGCCCACGGCCTCCGACTTGCCGTCGTACACTTCCTGCAAGTATTCGCCCACGATGGCGGCCAATTCTTCGGCGTCGTCGTCGTGTTCGCAGTCGTCCACGGCGAAATCGTCGAGGCCGGTCATGTACGTTACCCAATGGTCCACGGCCTCGGCATCCCAGTCATCCGACGCCATCTTGCGCGGGCAATGCTCGAACACGTTTTCTTCGGCGCAGTCGTTGATGATTTCCGTGATGCGGTCGGTCAAGTCCTTGCCGTCGAGAATGGCGTTTCGTTCTGCGTAGATGGCGGAACGCTGCAAGTTCATAACGTCGTCGTATTCCAGAACTTGCTTACGAGAAGCGAAGTGCATGGCCTCTACCTGATGCTGAGCGCTTTCGATGGCCTTGGAAACCATCGATGCCTGAATGGGAACGTCGTCGTCTAAGCCGGTGCGCTCCATCATGGAGCCGATCTTGTCCATGCGATCGCCGCCGAATCGGCGCATCAGATCGTCCTCAAGCGACAGGTAGAACTGCGTCACACCCGGATCGCCCTGACGGCCGGAACGGCCGCGCAGCTGATTATCGATACGGCGGGATTCGTGGCGCTCGGTGCCGATCACGCACAAGCCGCCTGCGGCAACCACTTTCTCGTGTTCTTCACCGCAGATGCGCTTGGCTTCCGCGCGGGCGTCGTCACGCTGCTCCTGCGTAGGCGCGGGCAACGCTTTCTCGGCGATTTCGCGCAAACGCTTCGCCTGAGCGCGCGCATGCGGATCATCGCTCGCCTCGCCCTGTTCGATGGCCGCGTAAAGACGCTCTTCATCGGCCGGCGTGATCGCCGGATTGAAGCCGCGCTGGCGCAGCACGTCTTCAGCCATGAAGTCGACGTTGCCACCTAAGATGATGTCGGTACCACGGCCGGCCATGTTCGTGGCAATGGTGACGGCGCCCAAACGGCCCGCCTGCGCCACGATATGGGCTTCGCGTTCGTGGTTCTTCGCGTTCAGCGTTTCATGCTTGATGCCGCGCTTGTCGAGCAGGCGGCTCAGGCGCTCGGACGATTCGATGGACACGGTGCCCACCAGGCACGGCTGACCCTGGGCGTTGCGTTCGGCAATATCGTCGGCCACCGCGTTGAACTTGGCATCGATCGTGCGGTACACCTGGTCGTTTTCATCCTTGCGGATAACCGGTTTGTTCGGCGGGATAGCCACAACGGACAGCTTGTAAATCTCGCGGAACTCGGCATCCTCGGTCATAGCCGTGCCGGTCATGCCGGAAAGCTTGTCGTACAAGCGGAAGTAATTCTGCAGCGTGATGGTGGCAAGCGTCTGGTTTTCTTCCTTCACCTTCACGTGTTCCTTGGCCTCGATTGCCTGATGCAGGCCTTCCGACCAACGACGGCCCTCCATGATACGACCGGTGAACTCGTCGACGATCTTCACTTCGCCATCGGTCACAACGTAGTCGATATCGCGATGGAACATGTACTGGGCCTTCAACGCCTGGTTCAAATGATTGGCGAGCTGGCCGGATGGATCGGCGAAAATGTCGTCGATGCCTAAGCGCGCTTCAATCTTGGCCAAGCCGACCTCGGTGGTGATGATGGTACGCTTGCCTTCGTCGAGCTCGTAGTCCACATCGGCTTCCAAGCCGGGCATGGCTGCCGCGAACTTGGCATACGTGTCTGCCGCGGCGGTGCCTGCGCCGGAAATGATGAGCGGGGTGCGGGCCTCGTCGATGAGGATGGAGTCGACCTCGTCGACCACGCAGAAATGATGCCCGCGCTGAACGCGGCCATCGGCGCGCGTAACCATGTTGTCGCGCAGGTAGTCGAAGCCGAACTCGGAATTCGTGCCGTAGGTGACATCCGCTTTATAGGCGGGAATCTTCGCTTCAGGGCGCATGCCGTTTTGGATCAGGCCGACTTCCATACCCAGCGCGCGATAAATGCGGCCCATCAGCTCGCTGTCGCGCTTGGCCAGGTAGTCGTTGACGGTGACGATGTGCACGTTGTGGCCGGGCAAAGCGTTCAGATAGCCCGCGAGCGTAGAAACGAGCGTTTTGCCTTCGCCCGTTTTCATCTCGGCAATCTGACCGTCGTTCAAGGCCATGCCGCCGATAAGCTGCACGTCGAAGTGCCTCAAACCCAACTGACGCTTCGATGCTTCGCGCACCGTGGCGAACGCTTCGATCAAAAGATCATCGAGCTTGGCGCCCGCTTCTAGCTGTTCGCGGAACTTAACCGTTTGATTGCGCAGTTCATCGTTGGAAAGAGCCTCGAGATCGGCCTCGCGCGCGTTGATCGCGTCTGCCTTTGCCTGATATTGCTTGAGCTGTTTGCCTTCGCCAACCGAAAGCAACTTAGAAAGAAAACCTGCCATGTACTATGCCGTCCTTTATTCAGGTGGTCGCAGAAATGCATTGATACTCTACCATATATAATAATTTCCCACGCAATTACGGGCGGGTTTTCGCCAAGCGCACACGCAATGTTTGAGGTTTCGTTACCGAACCTTATGCGCATCGCCGATTACGCATCGATGAGCCGATCGTACACGGCGCTCGTTTCGGGCGACGGATCTAACCCCAATTCATCACGCAACATGCTGCGGCAGCGCGAATACGTCGAGATGGCCGCCACGCGCTGCCCGCTTCGTTCCTGCGCGAGCATCAGCGCGCGATACGCATCCTCGCGCAACGGATCGCGCAACAGCGCATTGCGCGCAAACCACATGCCGTATTCCGGCAGCTGGCTTTCCACCAAGCGGCCCGATGCGACGATCATCGCCTCGATCAGCCGCGACCGATAATCCTCCCGCAGGTTCATCACGAATTGGTTTTCAACCTCGTCGGGAAGAAAGTCGTCGCGATACTCCACCTCAAGACGCCGCTGAACTTCGGCCCAGTCAACGCTTTCGACCTCATCGAACATCATGGCCCGGCACACGTCCTCGAAACCCTGAACATCGCTTTTCGCGACGCGACCGTCCATGCTGTAGCCGTTTTGATGGCGCACCAAATAGGGGCATTCCCCATCGCTCAACACAAGCGCGCGGCGCAGTTCCGACCATATGGTGTAAAAATTCTTGCGCCCGGCAAGATAGTCGGCGTCCGGCCACAGCATGGTTATCAGCTTATCGCGCGACATCTCGCAATTCATGTTCACCGCCAACAAAGCGAGCAGCACGCGCGTGCGCCGACGCCTCAGCGTTCTGTTGGGAATGATGGCATCGCCCACCGAAAGAAACATCGGCCCGAACAGCTTCACTTCGAGCATTGGCGCAAGCAGCCGCACAAGATCGTCGTTGCGCGCATAACGCCGATCCAAAAACGATACGGGATTGGTCTCGAGCGCATTCGCGCGCTTCACAACAGACGTTTGCTCACGAGCATGCAACACGCTGCCTTGATTCGCCAAAGCCCGTTGAGCATGATGCGCCGCAACCAAGCTCGAAACCCCAGTGGGTTCTCGATGCGCGATCAGCTCTGTCGTGCGCGCCTGATCAAGAGCTAAAAGAGCATTTGCCACAAAGTAATCCGGCGTGTCGCCCGTTGCTTGAACAGCGTTATCGATATATGCCGCGATGTCGGCAAGCCCCCGCGTGACCACAGCGGTCTTGAAACTTGAAGGCATCGATTCCTTGCACGCGAGCTCGAGCGCGAATGCGGCAACCAACAACAGCGCATCCCGATCCGACCCCGCCTCCACAAGCGCCCTCCATCGGGCGATCAGCTGCGCGCAATTGCCCGCGCTTGCAAACAGCAGCGCTTGGGCGAGCGGCATCCAAAACGATTCGCTGTTCGAATAGCGCGACTGTCGCGGGTCGGCCTGCATGCGCATAAGCACGGCCTGGGCCTTTTGCGCGAGATATTCGCACGCTTTCGTCTGATCGGCGCCCAAAGCGCTTCGGGCGACAACCACACACGCCAGCACGCGCGTTTTCGCATCTATCGCCTTATCGAACGCCGCATGTCGCACCGCTTTCGACGCCTTCAACGTCTCGCCGAGCATCACGTATCGAAAACCGACCTCAACATCAACGCGCGCCTTAAGCGCCCTGTCTTCCGAATCAAAGCCGGACACAAGATCGATAACCGGCAATGCGCAAGCGCAACGGGCAAGCTTTTTCGAATGCTCGATAACCCATGAAGCAGATACGGTCGCATTGCAGAAAAACCGCAGCACCTCGCACGCGCGATCGCCCCGCCCCTGCGCGAGCAACAAACTCGCCCAATACCGAGCCAAATTATCCAGATTCTCGAAATCAGTGTTGCGCACCAAGCGCGCGAGCGGCTTTTTGAACAGCCGCGATAAAATAGCGAGCTCAACGGGCACGGAATCGAAGGTGTCCCGCGCAAGAGAAACGCCCATGTGCGGATATTCCCGCGCAAGACGCTCGATTACGCCCGGGTCATCCAAACCTACCGGCACCAAATCGCTCATCGACCCCGTGAGCAGCACCATCGATGAAACAAGAGCCAACCGCGCGACATCGGGCATCGCTTCGCGACCCAAGCCGTCCGCAAACAACCGTGCACTATCGGCGGCATCGTCCCAGGCCAACAAAGGAATCCGAGCGGGCGGAGGCGGCAATTCATCGAAGCCCTTGCGCGCGCTCGCCATTGAAAAACACTCATCTTCTGTAAGCATCAAATCACCCGACGCGATTTCAACGAGCGGATAACCGACGGGAAACGCCGGGCGCAACCAAGGCGTGCACGTTATCAAGATCTCGACGTTTTTCGCGCACAGCGCATCGATCGTTTCCAACAAACCAATCAACCGCTTATCGTCGAGTTCGGGAAGCCCCTCGAAAACCACCAGACGGCAACGATCGTCCGACTTGAAGCATTCGGACGCTATAACGCGCTCATCCAAATCGCGCAGAAAGCACGGGCTTTCGCAGCGGATCCAAAACACATGGCGCAGAGAAAATACGACGTCGGCGTATTCGAAGGCGGCATGCTTTTTGCCATACCCGAAAGGCGCGCATATCAAGCGCACGGCATGGCGGTCTCCAAGCAGACGAGCGGTTATGTGCGGGCGCTGCCTGTGCGTTTTCGATGCGAGATGAGATGGCCTTCTACCCCGGCAAGCCGACTGCGCTATGAAAGAAGCCATGAGGGCACGCTTCCCCACCCAAAACCGTCAAGCCCAAATACCCTGAAAGACAAGTATAGGAACAAGAAAGCGCGCTTCCGTTTTTCAGAAGCGCGCCGAAAAGTTGCCGTAAGTTCCGTGCGTATGCCGTGAGAGAAAAATCCTTGAAAGTCCGTTTATTCGGATACCTCGTCCGAAGTTTCAACGGCCTCTTCCCCGTTTTGATCGTCGGCATCTTCATCAGCGCCCGCACCCTCGGCAGCCGCCGCCTGAGCCTGCTTGATGTTTTCCAGCAGCTTGGCGATACGATCGGAATACTCGATATCGGTAAGGCCCGCTTCCGCAGCCAGATCGATCACGGGCGCTTCGTTCCACAGCGCCTCGAGACGATAGAACTCGCGCGTTTCCGGCTGGAACACATGCACGACGAATCCGCCGTAATCGAGCAGCTCCCACGAGCAATCCTGCGTGCTTTCGCGATGCAGGGGCACTTCGCCTGCCTGCTTGTCCAGCTGCTCGTCGATTTCGTCGACGATGGCCTTCACCTGGCGATTGTTGGCAGCGGTCACGATAACGAAGTATTCGGTGGCGCTGATAAGCGCGCCGACTTCCTGCACGATGATATCGGTCGCCTTCTTTTCATCGGCGATCTTCGCGGCCAAGAGAGCGCATTCCCTGATGGACAGCTGAGGCACGCTCGGGCGCTCCTTCGCCGTGCTGCCGGTGATATCGAATTGCACTTTTGCCATGTTTCTAGCCCTTTCGCTTGCCGCCGCGCTTGCCGGTACGCTCATAAAAGCGCGGGGAATAATGATTCCATACCTTAACGGTGTCGGGGTGCACCGTGCGCCCAACTTCCACCAAATTAGTAAACGTCGCCTTGAACGTTTCGAAGAACAGCTTCTCGAGCGGAGCGCCGCCCACGAGCGCGCGCAAGGCATCCACCCCGGGGAAATCGCGCCCGGGCTCGATGGCGTCGGCCACGTACACGACCATGTCGAGATCGGTCATGTCGACCGCGCCCGCCGTGTGCCTGTCGATCGCTTGGATAACCTCTGTGGGAATCGCCGGATACGCGCGCGCAAGCGCCGCAGCCGCCGTCGGCCCGTGCAGAAGCTGGGGCATGGCGTAATAGGTGAACGCGTCGACCGCCAAATCGAGGTCGCGCACACGCGCGCGGATGCCGTCGTCATCGTAGCCTTTGTCCCAGTCGTGCAGCAAGCCGCCCAAATAGGCGTATTCCTCGTTCACGTCATACGCCTGCGCCAGTTCGCGCGCCGTTTGCGCCACGCCCAGAATGTGCTTCAAGCGCTTGGGGCGCACGCGCTGCTCCAGGTCGGCGATGCGCGCATCGTAAAAGCTTTGGCAGAACACGTCTTCCACCTGCGCCGCGGTGTCATCCGCCGACGCGCGATACAAACCTGCTTCTTCGATAACCGAAAAAGCGGCGTCGGGCACGTAATAGCGTATGGATTCGCCTTGTGCGCGGCGGGCGCGCACATCCGACGACGAAACGTCGACCGAGACGTTTTCCACGTACACCGCGTCGTCGAAGCCCGCGCTCGCGATAGCGGCACGACCCGCGGCATCAACCGGCGATCCCGGGCGCGACACCACCACCAAGCGCGCAAGTTCTGCGATACGCGCGCTCTGACGCCACTTCCCAATGGTGAGCGCGGCATCGGCACCGGTGATGAAGAACAGCTCGACATTTGCGGGATAATGCGCGCGCAGCTGCTCGAGCGTATCGACGGTATAGGTGTTGCCCGCGCGATCGACCTCGATGGAACTCACGTCGAACGCGCGGTTGTCCAGCACAGCACGCTCGCACATGCGCAGGCGCACCGAGGCCGGCGTCACCGGCTGATCGAGCTTGAACACCGGCGTTCCCGCGGGAATAAACAGCACCGCATCGAGCCCGCACTGCACGCGCGCGGCTTCCGCTGCCGCCAAGTGCCCCAGGTGAATAGGATCGAACGTGCCGCCCAGAATGCCCAGCTTGGCGGGCGCGCCGTTCGATCCCAGGTCGTCGAATCTTTCGCTGATCACACACGCCATGTTAGGCACGCACCTGACCCGTTCCGCGCACGATGTATTTGTACGACGTCAGGCCCTCCAGCGCGAACGGCCCGCGCACGTGCAGCTTCTGCGTGGAGATGCCGATTTCCGCGCCCAAGCCGAACTGCCCGCCATCGGTGAAAGCCGTCGATGCGTTGGTGTACACCGCAGCGGCATCCACCTTCGTAGCAAAGGCGAGACAAGCCGATTCATCAGCGGAAACGATCGATTCGGAATGATGCGTGCCGTAGCGGTTGATGTGCTCGATGGCCTCATCAACGCTGTCGACCACGCGAATGGCGATCTCGGGCGCCAAATATTCGCACAGCCAGTCGTCCTCGGTAGCGGCAATCACTTCGATGCCCGCCCCGTTGGCGGCGGCCAAAGCGCGATCGTCGGTATGCATCACAACGCCGCGGTCGGCATATTCCGCCATGATCTGCGGAAGGAATTCCGCTGCAACGTCCGCGTGCACCAGCAGCGTTTCCGCCGCGTTGCACACGCCGTAGCGACGACATTTGGCGTTGACCGCGATGTTTTTCGCCATGGCAAGATCGGCCGCAGCATCCACGTACACGTGGCAGTTGCCCGTGCCCGTTTCGATAACAGGGACCGTGGCGTATTCCACGCAATGCTTGATAAGGCCCGCTCCTCCGCGCGGAACGAGCACGTCGATAAGGCCGCGCAGGCGCATCAGTTCGTCGGTTGCGGCGCGATCGGCGTTCGCGATCACCTGGATGCAGCCTTCGGGAGCACCGGCGGCAACGGCGGCGTCATGCAGAACGCGGCCGATAGTCGTGCACGATTCGGCCGCAAGCGACCCGCCGCGCAACACGCAAGCGTTGCCGGATTTCAAGCAGATGCCCGCGGCATCGGCCGTCACGTTCGGGCGCGCCTCGTACACCACGGCGACCACGCCCATCGGCACGCTCACGCGCGTGAGCTCCATGCCGTTGTACAGCGCGCGATGCTCGAGCGCGCGGCCCAGCGGATCAGGCAAGTCGGCCAAATCGGCCAGCGCCTGAGCCATGTCCATCACGCGCGTTTCATCGAGCATCAAGCGATCGAGCAGCGATTCCTTCGTGCCCGCCTCGCGCGCGCGAGCCATATCGATTTCGTTCGCCGCAATGATCTGGTCGGAACACGCGCGCAACGCCTGAGCCATTGCCCGCAAGGCAATGTTGCGCGCATCGTTCGTCATAAGCTGGGTCTGATCGCTTGCGCGCTTTGCAGCCGCAGCGGCTTCGCGTGCGCACGCGCGCGCGGTTTCGGTTGCCAACGTTTCTTCGCTCATGTGCCTGCCCCTTTATTCGAAGATGACCAAATTATCCCTATGCACGAGCGCGCGATCGCTCAAATCCGCGAGGATGCGGTTGCGCGCCATTTCATCGTGCGATTTTCCCAGTGCGAGTTCCACGATATCACGGTCGGCGGTCACGAAACCGCGCGCGAACAGATATCCCGATTCGTCCTTGATGTCCACCACGTCATCGGCTTCGAAACTGCCCTCAACGCGACGCACGCCCACGCAGAGCAGCGAGCTCCCCCGCTCCACAAGCGCCCGTTTCGCGCCGTCGTCGACCACGAGGGCACCGCGCGCGGCATCGCCTAAAGCGATCCAGAGCTTGCGTGGCGTGATCTCGTGCGCGCGCTTCGAAGGCACGAAGATCGTGCCCACGTGCTTACCGCTCGTGGCGTTCACGATCGCGTTTTCCTGCTTGCCTGAGCACACGACCAAGGGAATGCCCGCAATGCCCAGCGTGCGCGCGGCGCGGATCTTCGTGACCATGCCGCCCGACCCAACAGCCGACCCGGCCTCCCCCGCAACCGCGAGGATGTCCTTGTCGATCTTTTCCACGCGCTCGATAAGCCGAGCATCCGGATTCTTGGCGGGATTATCGGTGTACAGGCCATCGATGTCGCTCATGATGATGCACAAGTCGGCCTTCACCAAGCAAGCCACAAGGGCCGCCAGCGTATCGTTGTCGCCGAAGCGGATCTGTTCCACCGAAACGGTGTCGTTTTCGTTGATGATGGGGCATACGCCCAGGTCGAGCAGCCGCTCGATCGTGTCACGCGCATGCAGATACGACGTGCGATCGGCCGTGTCGCGGCGCGTGAGCAGCACCAACGATGCTTCCATGCCCGCCGCGCGCAGCGCCTTCGCCCAAGCGCCGGCGAATTCAACCTGCCCCACCGAAGCGGCGGCCTGCAAGCTGGGAAGATCGTCCGGGCGCGCGTCGAAGCCGAGCCTGCGCACGCCGCACGCGATGGCGCCGGACGACACCATGATGGGCTGCCAGCCTGCCGCGCGCACAGCAGCCAGCTGCGCCGCAACGCCTGCAAGATAGTCTTCATCGATCGTGCCGTCGGCACGCGTGAGCGTCGACGACCCGATCTTTATCACCACGGTGCGCTTCGCTTTAGCAGCGCTTTCGCTGACATCAGCCATTTCGCCCGCCTTCCTAGATGTCCAACTCGTCGAACATATCTTCTGCCGTGCGCGCCGATTCGTATTCGAACGACCGGCCAACGATGCGAATCTCGTCGCCGTTGACCGCGCCGGCCTTCTCGAGCGCGGCATCTACGCCCAAACGCTTGAATCGATGCTGCAAAAACGAGATAGCTTCTTCGTTTTCCCAGTCGGTTTGCACAACCATGCGCTCCACCTGCGGGCCTTCCACGCGAAAGACGCCTTCCTCCAGGCACACCACCTCGAAGCGCTTGTCGCGCGCCTCGCGCTTGTGTTCCCACACGTGATCGTATTCGGGCATCGCTTCCTGTGCGGCGCGCGCTTCCTCGCGCAACGCATGCACCTTCGATGCGATGGCGGCCTTCAGCGAATCAACGCCTTCGCCCGTGAGCGCGCTGATGCGGTACAGCTTCGGGTCGAAGGGACTGTCGATGAATTCGTTGCCGCCCGCCGCAGCGATGCTGTCAGCGCGCACGAGTTCGGAGAGCTTTTCGCACACCTCTTCCGTACCCGGCACGTCAATCTTGTTCGCAACAACGATGCGCGGACGATTCGCCAGCTCATCGGCGTATTGGGCAAGCTCCTCGTTGATGACGCGATAATCGTTGAGCGGGTCGCGACCTTCCCAGTCGCCGGTGAGGTCGACGATATGCACGATCAGCGCGGTGCGCTCGATATGACGCAAGAACTCGTGCCCCAACCCGCGACCTTCCGCCGCGCCTTCGATAAGGCCCGGAACGTCAGCCACGACAAACGAGTAATCGCCCGAAGTCGCCACGCCCAAGTTGGGCACAAGCGTGGTGAACGGGTAGTTGCCGATTTTGGGGCGCGCGGCGCTGATCTTCGAGATGAGCGAGCTTTTACCCGCCGAGGGCATGCCGACCAGCGCGGCGTCGGCCATGAGCTTCATCTCAAGTTCGATCCAGCCTTCCTGAGCCGGCTCGCCCAGCTCGGCGAACGCCGGAGCGCGCCGAGTACTGGTGACAAAGTTGATGTTGCCGCGGCCGCCCATGCCGCCGCTCATCACCACCACGCGCTCGCCGTCATGCGTGAGATCGGCGATCAGCTCGCCCGTTTCCTTGGTTTCCTCGTCGTATTCGCGCACAACCGTGCCCACGGGCACCTTGAGAACCAAGTCCTCACCGCGCGCGCCATGCATGCGGCTACCCTGGCCATGCGTTCCGCGCTGCGCCTTGAAGTGGTGCTTGAAACGGTAATCGATCAGCGATGACAAGCTGGCATCTGCCTGCAGAATCACGTCGCCGCCATGGCCGCCGTTGCCACCATCGGGCCCGCCTTTGGGCACATGGGCCTCACGGCGAAACGACATGCAGCCCGCGCCGCCGTCGCCGCCTTTGACGTTGATATGCACTTTGTCTACAAACATGGTAAGCGACTGCCTTTCAACCCGCTTGAGCGCTTAATTCGGCCCGACGGCAAGCGCTTTTGCGCCGCCATGAGCCAGCGGTTTCCCAACATGCGATTCTATATGAAGAAGTGCCCCCTGAAGTCAGGGGGCACGCAAAAACAAACAGTGTGCTTAAAGCGTTTGGCGTTTAAGCTTCGTCGAGCGGACGCACGGAAATGTAGCGACGCTCGCCGCGGCTGAACTGAACCGTGCCTTCGCACGTTGCGAACAGGGTGTCATCCTTGCCGCGCATAACGTTCGCGCCGGGATGGAACTTCGTGCCGCGCTGACGAACGATGATGTTGCCTGCCTTTACGTATTCGCCGGCGAACTTCTTCACGCCAAGTCGTTGTGCGTGAGAATCGCGACCGTTACGGCTGGAACCTAAGCCCTTCTTATGTGCCATGAGAATTGCCTCCCTTTACTCGGCGTCTTCAGACGCGGGGGCCTCGACCTTGGCCGGCTTGGTCCAAACGTCGGTGCCAACGGACATAATGCGGACGCGGGTCAGGTACTGACGATGACCGCGCATCTTCTTGTAGTTCTTGCGCTTTTTGAACTTGAATACCAGCTGCTTCTTGTCGCGGAACTGATCAAGAACCTTAGCGGTTACCTTGGTAGCAGCGGCCTTCTCGGGATCGAATTCCACCTTGTCGCCATCGACCACCGTAATGGCCGTGAACTCAACGGTGTCGCCAATTTCAGCTTCGAGCTTTTCAACGGCGAGAACATCACCCGGGGCAACCTTGTACTGCTTACCACCCGTTTTCACGATAGCGTACATAAAAAATCTCCCTTGTTTTCGTGCCCTCACGCACACGCCAAGCCCTATCGCTGAAGCACGATAGACAAGGCCCATACGTTTCTTTTTCCTAAAACAACCGCCGCGAACGGCATGGGAGCCCGTTTTGCGTGCGGCAACGCGATAGTATAAAGCAATCGGCGCGACGCAATCAAGCAAAATCACAGGTAGAACACACAATACGCGAAAGCGGTTGTGCGGGCGCTCACCTCACATGTGCCCTGCGCGCAAACGTGCCTGAAACGCCGCTCGTTTCCACGTGGCACCTTGCGCTAGTGCGCCTCGGCCCACGTCGGGCCCACTCCCACATCAACCAGCAACGGCACGCGCAAGCTTGCGACGTTCTGCATCACGTCCGTCACCATGGCAGACAACCGCTCCACTTCATCTGCCGGGCACGAAAAGTCCAGCTCATCGTGCACCTGCACCAGCATGCGCGCAGCAAACCCTTCAGTCTCGAGGCGCTTTTGCACATCCACCATGGCAAGCTTGATAATGTCCGCCGCGCTTCCCTGCATCGGGTGGTTCATCGCCGTGCGCTCGCCAAAGCCGCGCTGCACCGCGTTCTTGGCAGCCAGCTCGGGAATGTGGCGCCGACGCCCGAACATCGTTTCGGCGTACCCCTTCTCCTTGGCCTCGTCCACCGTGCGATCCAAGTAAGCCCGCACGCCCGGATACGCGCTGTAATACCGGTCGATCATCTCCTGCGCTTCCGCCATGGGAATATGCAAGCTCTGCCCCAGGCCGAACGCCTGCTGGCCATACACGATGCCGAAATTCACCGCCTTCGCGCGGCTGCGCATCTCAGACGTGACCTCTTCTGCAGGCACGCCGAACACGCGCGCGGCCGTTTGCGCATGGAAATCTTCACCCGAATTGAATGCGGCGATCAGATTCTCGTCGCCGGAAAGATGCGCGAGCAGGCGCAGCTCGATCTGCGAATAGTCGGCGGACACGAACACATCGCCCACATAGAGCGGCCCAAAGCACGCGCGGATTTTGCGCCCGAAATCGGTGCGCACGGGAATGTTCTGCAGGTTCGGATTCGACGACGACAAGCGCCCCGTTGCCGTGACGGCTTCGTTGAACGATGTGTGCAAGCGCCCGTCATCAAACTGGTTCGCCAGCGCGGGCAGCGCATCGATGTACGTCGACTTGATTTTCGCAAGCTCGCGATACCGCAGCACCTTGCGAGCGATCTCGTAATCTTCAGCCAGCTTAGTGAGCACCTTCGCATCGGTGGAATAGCCGCTCTTCGTTTTTTTGCCGTGCGGATATCCCAGCACCTCGAACAGGATATGCGCCAACTGTTTAGGCGAATCCACGTTGAACGGCTCACCCGCAAGCTCGATGATGCTATCGTGCAGTTCGTCGATTTCCACCTGCGTTTCAGCGCCGAGCGCAGCCAGGCTCTGCTTGTCGATGGGCGCGCCCGTGCGCTCCATCACCGCGAGCACGGGCACGAGCGGCATGTCGATGTTTGCGAACACGTCGTGCGTGCCATCAGCGCGCAAAGCCTTATCCAGCACATCGGCCAGCAGAACGCACGCCCGCGCTTCCACAAGCGCCGCATCCGTTTCCTGCGCGGTTTCGGGAAGCGCCGCTTCCAAATACGTTGAGACAAGCGCATCGAGCGGATACTTGCCCGCCGACGAATCGAGCACGTACGCCGCGAGCGAAACGTCAAATGCGCGCGCACCGAGAAGCGCCGCGTCCGTCATCTGCGCCGGCTTTGCCGAATCGGCCGGATACACCTTATGCAGCGCTTCCTTCACATCGTGGGCGGCAAAGCGCCCTTCCCCCACAAGGCGCGCAAACACGGACAGGGCCTCCTCGCCCTCGAAGACCGCCGCCGCATCGGTCGTTGCCACGCCGAGCGTTGTGCCGTCGTCGAAGAGCGACGCCTGCACCGGGCTCGAAAACGCCACGCCCACCAGAACATCGTTAGCAATCGCGTCATCGACCAGCGCCCGCGCATCCGCACCGGTGAGCGCTTGGGGCACTTCGATTTCCACACTCGCAACGCCACCGGCAGAGCCCGTCAATTTGAACAGCTTTTCCAGATGCGCGTTAAAGCGCAGGGCACCAAACGCCTCGCAAGCGGCCGTTTCATCGAAATCCGGCCAAGCAGCATCCTCGATGTCGAGCGGGAAATCGAGGTCGCGCACGATAGTCGCAATCTTGCGCGAAAGAAACGCCATCTCGCGGTTGTCGCGCACGTTTTCAAGCTGCTTGCCCTTCAGGTCATCGAGGTGGTCGTATAGACCTTCGATGGAGCCGTACTTCTGCAAAAACTTGGTGGCGGTTTTCGGCCCCACGCCGGGCACGCCGGGAATGTTGTCGGAAGCGTCGCCCATCAACCCCAGGTAATCAGGGATCTGAGCAGGCGTTACGCCGTACTTTTCCTCCACGCCGGCCGGGTCGTACACCACCACGTCGGTGATGCCCTTCTTGGTGGACACGATGCTCGTGAGCTCGCTCGCCAGCTGACACGCGTCCTTGTCGCCCGTCACGAGCAGCGTGCGCAGGCCCATCGCCTCGTTGCGCGCGGAAACCGTGCCCAGAATGTCATCGCCTTCCCAACCGGGAACCTTCACCACGGGAATGCCCATCGATTCCAGCAGACTTTCAATAAGCGGGAACTGCATGCGCAGCTCGTCATCCATCGGCGGGCGCTGGGCCTTGTACTGCTCGAGCGCCTCGATACGGAACTGCGGCTTGCCCGCGTCAAAGGCGCACACGATGCCGTCGGGGGCCTGCGTCTCAATGAACTTGAACAGCATGGAGATGAACCCGAACACGGCGTTGGTCGGCGTGCCGTCGGGAGCGTTCATGGTGGGTGGCACCGCATGGTAAGCGCGGTGCATGAGCGAATTTCCGTCGATAACCGCGATGGTGCGCGCATCTGTTGGCATAAGAAAAGCCTTTCGCTTCAGAAAAAATCGGTCGCATCAAGTGTAGCGCATTGCCCAAAAAGGAAGACCCCCGATTGCCATCGAGGGTCTTCGAAAAACATCCTGCTTGCCCGCTTCGGTCGCCCGATGCGCGGTCAAACGAAAAGGCTGCCGAACTAGTAGATAAGCTCCTGGTGTGCCCTGTAAATAGCGGCGGCCAAGTCGCTGATCAAGCCGGAGTAGCTCAGGTTGCCGTTCGTCATGATGCCCGTAACATACGGATGATCGCCGGCCATAACCAGGGCGCCTTCCGTGCGCGCCCAATCCGTCCAGCCAGACTTGGCATACACAGTGGACACGCCATAGCCGCTCACAGCGCTGCGCGTCATGGTCGCGGAGTTGTCGGACAGAACATCCTTCAGCCACGAGCAGTTGCTCGACGTGTTGTTGAGCAGGTAATTCGCCGAAACTACCCACATGCGGCACAGGTCCTCGGCCGTGTAGCGAGCCGTCCAGCCCGTCCAGCTGAAGTCGGACACATGCGCGATGGAGTTGTACTTCTCGAGCGGCCAACGACCGTAATCGTAGAAGTACTCGCAATACGTTTCGTTGTTGGAAACGTCGAGCGCGCTAAACATTTCCGAGCGATACGCGGAAAGCGAGCTCGGCACGTATTCGTTCAACGCGATGGTGTACGGCGCCTTGATCGAGCAGGCGCTTGCATACACAACGTCGGAGTTGTAGGAAATGCCCACGCCGGTGGTGAGGTCGATCATGGTGAACGCCACCGAACGGCCGGCATTCTGGATTGCCTTGATAGCGCTGTTAAGCGCGTTCAGCGTAGACGTGCTCAGGCTGTTCATGGCCTTGAACACCACGAGCGAATTGCCCTTTGAATAGGTGTCGAGCACGTTGATCAGCTCGGACGTGGTGAGCGCCTTCATAGACGTGGACTGAAGAGCAAACTGCTGCAGCGTATCGGTGGTGTCGTATGCGGCAAGCTGCACGTTGGCGCCCGACTTCTCGGAAGCCGCGCTCAGCGCGCAATCGCCGAGCTTGCTCTTGATCACGAAGTTGCCATCCACCCACTCGATGGTCCACTTCTGGGCGTTGGTGCTGTTGGCATCGTACTGCCACACGTTGTTGCCGGCTTCGGCCTTAGCGTTGGCAACGTCCAAACGCTTGGTCGAATACGCATTGGTGATGGTGTACACGTTGTTGCCGGTGTTGTAGATGTAGAACTTCTGAGCATTGGTGTTGTTAGACGTATACATCTGAACATTGGCGGCGTTCTTCAAACTTGCGCCATCGATATCGAGCACCAGATTGGTGTTCGATGCAAGCGCGATGGTGTACAAACCGTTGGAAATAAGCGCGGTGGAAATCAGGTTCCAGCTCTTTCCCTTAGCGGAAGACGCAGCGGAAAGAGCGCCGGACTGTTTCACGTTGGCAACGCCTAACGCGCGCTTGGACCCAACCGGAGTGAGCGTGAAGTGACCATCATCGGTTGCGGCGATGGTCCAGCTCTGCATATACGCAGAATCAAGCGAGCGCTGGGTGATAGCACCCGAGCTGTCGGCGCTCAAATACAACCCGCCGTTGATGGTGCGCACGTAATAGGCGCCCTCGCCGTCGGATTCGATCATGAACTTCTGGGCAACGGTGCCGTTGGGGGCATACACCTGAAGCGAGCCGCCATCAGTGGCCTTGCCGGAAGGCACGTCCATTGCCAGATTGGTATTTGCGCTGTTGCGCAGAACCACAACGCCCGTCGGGAATTCAGGGTCGGTGGAAACCAGCGTGAACTTCTGAGCTGCCGTGTTGTTCGAATCGTACAGCTGCAGGCCGTTGCTATTCTTGGCCTTAGCGGAGGGAACATCCATGGCGCGGCCGTTGATAGCCGTGCGGAAGGTATAGGTGCCATCCGCGTTGGCGACTACCTGCCACCACTGAGCTTTCGTGCCGTTGGCCACATACTGCTGGATCTTGTTGCACTGTGCGCCCGAACCGCTGGCGACATCGACAACTTTGCCCGAATTGTAGTTGGTGATTACGTAATAGCCGCTGTAGCTATCGTAATTGAAAGCGAAAGCCTGAGCCAGCGTGCCGTTGTTCGTATAAAGCTGCGCACGCGCGGAATCGTTCGCGCTTCCGGAACTGATGTCCATCACGAACTTGGTATTGATGGAGCTCTCAACGATATAGGCGCCATCGGCCACGGTAGCGGCGCAAAGCTTCAGCAGCCAGTTCTGAGCGGCGGTGCCGTTGGCGGCATAGATCTGCACGTTAGTGCCGTTGTCCTTAACGCCGCCAGCCACATCGAGCACCTTGCCCGACGCCACGCCCACCAGGTTGTAATACGTGTTGCCGTTTTTGGTAAGGGCCGCGCGGATATACCACTTCTGAGCTTCGGTGCTGTTTGAAGTGTAAATCTGCACATTGGCGCCGTTGGTCGTCTTGTTGCTGTCGACATCGAGCACCTTGCCGGAATTCACATTGGTGATGGTGTAATACCATTCGCCAGAGGCATCCTGACCAGCGGCCTTGATGTTGAAGCGCTGAGCCGCGCTCACGTTGTCGGAATAAATCTGAACGTTGGTGCCGTTCGACGTTCCTCCGCCGTTAACATCGAGCACACTGCCCAACTCAGACTGAATGATGTAAGCGCCCTCTTCGATCTGCTCGTACGCAGATTCGCCTTCGCCCTGAATGCCGGCCTCATCGTCAGCCGGATCCGTAGCGTTGGCGACGTCGGCAGACTCGTCAGCGTCTGCGTCTGCGGCGTCGGTCGCGCTTTCATCATCAACGTCGGCAGCCTCGTCGGCCGCTTCATCATCCGCGGAATCGTCCTCTGCATCATCGGCCGATGCATCGGCAGCTTCATCGTCGTCGACAACGGCAGCCGCTTGAGTCGCGGCATCCGTGTCGGACGCATCATCTGCAAACGCCTGACCGGGAGCGCTCAACAATCCCAGGAGAGCGCAGGCGAACAGCAGCGAAAACGCGCAGATCAAAAGCTTCTGCACGGCGCTTGTCCCGCCCGACTCAACCGCGGAAATCGATGAACTCTTTCTCACGTGAATCGTCCTTTCCTCTTACCAAAAAAACGGTCTTTACCAACAATCGATTATAAAGCAACGAACCCCTCGAAACGGCATCAAACGGGAGGGTGGAGAAAAGTCCCATTAACGGCACACCTGCCGCAGCTAACAAGAAAACCGCCCGAAGCGGACGGTTTTCGATTCGGTTATTTCAGCAGGTCAGAAGCATATTTTTATGAATTCCACAGATACCCGACGCCGCGGACCGTTTCCAACCGTTGAGCCAGCTCGGGGCCCAATTTCGACCTAATGCGGCGCACATGCACATCGACCGTGCGCGAGCCGCCGTAATAATCGAAACCCCACACGCGCTGGAGCAGCGCATCACGCGAAAACGTGTGCCCCGGATGCTTGGCCAAAAACGACAGCAGCGCGTATTCCAGATAGGTGAAGTCGACCGGCTCGCCATTGATCGAAACCTGATACGTCGCGAGGTTGATCACCATGCCGTCCACTTCGATACGGTCGAAATCCTGCGATTCCTCCTCCTTCGAAATCAGACGCTCCACGCGCAGCGTGATCTCGGGGATACCCGCGCCATGCACGATGAAGTCGCTCGGAACAGCGGCGGGCAGCGGGACTTGATCGAGCTCGGCCTCGTTCACGATCACCAGCAACGGGCAGCCGCGGTCTTCCGCCGACGCGCGCGCCTGCGCATAGTAAGGCAGAGCGTTGCCGCGCGCCTCGAACACGATAAGGTCGAGCGGATTGTCGCCGTCGAGAATCTTGGCGAGCTGGATGGTAGACCCTGCCGCAACGCTTAACGCAAGCGAGGAAAACGCCTGCTGAAACTTGCGCGCGTTATCCAAGCTATCCGCGATGAATGCAACGCTTTTCGCCACGATGCCGCCTCCTATCACATACCAACCAACGCATACCGCTCAAAAACCACTTCTCAACAGGCCCGCGCACCCATACGCTCGCCCGTCGAATCGCGCGCCTTACAGCACGCCCAAATACCGATCCAGCTCCCACTGCGAAACGTTGCGCCGATACGCTTCCCATTCCGCGCGCTTCTCGTTCACCAGATACGTGTGAATATGTTCGCCTAACACCTGCTTCATGAAGTCGGACCCTTCGAAGCAGTCGATCGCATCGCCCAAGCTCAGCGGCAGCGTCTTGAAGCCCTTGCTGTCAAGGCACGCGCGCGAATGCTCGAACAAATTGGTGTCATCGACCGGATCGGGCGCTTCAAGGCCTTCCTCGATGCCGCGCAAACCGGCGGCGAGCATAACCGTGAACGCCAAATACGGATTCGCCGACGGATCGGGGCTGCGCAGATCGATGCGGCACGCCTCGGGCTTGCGGGGACGATATCCCGGCACGCGCACGAGCGTGGACCGGTTGTTGTGCGCCCACGAAAGGTACGCGGGAGCTTCCCCGCCCGCGGCAAGACGCTTGTACGAATTCACATACTGATTGGTGACCAGGCAAAACTCGGGCGCGTATTTCAGAATGCCCGCGATGTAGCTTTTCGCCACCGAAGAAAGATTCATGCCCAGCGGGTCGTCCGCATCGTAAAACGCGTTGTTGCCGTCCTGGTCGAACAGGCTCTGATGGATGTGCATGCCGCTGCCCGGCGCATCCTGCATGGGCTTGGGCATAAACGACGCGTACACTCCGTGCTTGATGGCGATTTCCTTCACCACCAGCTTGTACGTCATAACGGCGTCGGCCATGGAAAGGGCGTCGGCGTAACGCAAATCGATTTCATGCTGCGAAGGGCCGATCTCGTGATGCGAATATTCCACGGGAATGCCCATGTTCTCCAGCGTGAGAACCGTGTCGCGGCGCAAGTCGCTTGCAGAATCCAGGCTGGTCAGATCGAAGTAGCCGCCACGGTCGAGCACCTTGGTGCCCTTGCCGTCTTCGAAGTAATAGTACTCGAGTTCAGGGCCCACGTTGAATTCGTAGCCCGCCTCGAAAGCGCGATCGAGCTGCTTGTTCAGAATATGGCGTGGGTCGCCCTCGAAAGCGGAGCCGTCCGGCATACGGATATCGCAGAACATGCGCGCGACCGCATTCGACGACGGGCGCCACGGCAGCACCTGGAACGTGGAGGGATCGGGAAACGCCAGCATGTCGGATTCCTGGGCAGCGCTGAAGCCCGCGATGCAAGACCCATCGAAGCCCATGCCGTTCTCGAACGCTTGCTCCAATTCGCTCGGGCTTACCGCGAAGGACTTCATGTTGCCCAGCGCATCGGTGAACCAGAACCGCACGAAGTGAACGTCGCGGCTCTTGATCGACTTCATCACATAATCTTGTTCAGGCGTAATAGCCATGCCCGGCTCCTTTTTCGCGTGGAAACGCTGCTCGAAAAAGCTCTGTAAAAGTATCGATATACATATACACGCTCACGCGGGAAATCGGCGGCTTTTTACGAAGATTTAACGAGTAATCCAGACGATGGGGCGCACCGGCAACCTCGCATGAAACGCCCGATGCACGGCATGGTTGGCCGCAGGCGCTACCGCTCTGCTATACTTTTGCGCGATCGGTTTACACGAAGGGGACTCATGGAAAACGCAGCATCGCAAACCGAAAGCGCCAAGGGCAACACGCGCCACCGCATCGCGGTCGTCACCATGGGCGTGAAGATCGGCAACGAAACGCGCGGCTACACCCGGTTCCGCAAAATCTGCGAAGTGCTCGTGAACGCCGGGTTCGCGGTGGATCTGTACACGTCGTCGTTCCAGCATTGGGAAAAGGCGCCGCGCAACACGGCCGACCCTGCGTACAGAAACCTTCCCTACACCGTGCGATTCATCGAAGAGCCCGGCTACAAGCGCAACCTCGATCTGGGCCGCATCATAAGCCACCACGTGGCCGCGAAAAACCTGCGCGGCATGCTTGAAGACCGGTTCGCACAAGACCCGCGCGCTTACAGCCTCATCTATTCGGAGATTCCTCCCAACGACGTTGCCCGCGTGTGCGCCGAAACCGCTGCCAAGCACGGCATTCCCTACGTGGCCGACGTCAACGACCTGTGGCCCGAAGCCATGCGCATGGTCGCGGACATCCCCGTGATCAGCGATATCGCCTTCAAGCCGTTTGCGGACGACGCGCATGTAACCTACAACCTGCTTTCAGCCGTGGTGGGCACCTCCGACGAATATGCCGCGCGGCCGAACGCCGATCGCCGCGAGCCGGCGCAGGCCATCACCGTGTATGTGGGCAACGACTTGCCCACCTTCGACGAAGGCGCCGCCGCGCACGCAACGTTGGTCCAAAAGCCGGAAACCGAGTTCTGGGTAATATACGCCGGCACGTTGGGCGCAAGCTACGACGTCGCCACGCTTGTGCGCGCTTCCGCGCTTGCCGACGCCGCATTCAAGCAGGACGCCGACCGCTTTGGCGGGCGATCCGTGCGCTGCAAGATTCTCGGCGACGGCCCCGACCGCGCAACGCTCGAAGCCCTCGCACAGGAAACAGGTGCGCCCGTCGACTTCTTGGGCTACACGCCCTACGATCAGATGGCGGCGTATCTCTGCGCGTCGGACGTGACCGTGAATTCGCTCGTCAAAAGCGCGCCGCAAAGCATCGTCACCAAAATCGGCGACTACCTGGCCAGCGCTAAGCCGATGATCAACACTGGGTCGAGCCCCGAATTTCGCGCGAAAGTGGAAGCGGACGGCTTCGGCGCCAACGTGGAGGCGGAAAACCCCGCCGAGCTTGCCGCTCTCATCTGCGCGTTCGCCGCCGAACCCGCATTGTGCGCCACCATGGGCGCACGCGCACGCCGCATCGCCGAAGAGCAGTTCGACCAAAACACGTCCTATCAAGCTATCGTGAATTTGATAAGCAGTTTGGTGAACTAAGAGCGGGCGCCCCGTCAAAAGCGGGAAAATACGGCACAGACCAATCGCGCGCTGCGGCGCGCCTCACCTTAGGAGTTTTCATGGCCGACCAACGCCAGATTTCGTTTTCGCCGCCAGACATTTCGCAAGCGGAAATCGACCAGGTGGTCGATGCGCTCAAAAGCGGCTGGATCACCACCGGCCCTAAAACGAAGCTGCTCGAGAAGCGCCTCGCCGACTTCTGCAACACGCCCCGCGCCGCGGCGCTCAACTCGGCGACGGCGTCCGAGGAATGCGGCTTGCGCCTGCTCGGCATCGGCCCGGGCGATGAAGTGATCACGAGCGCCTACACCTACACGGCCACGGCGAGCGCCATCTGCCACGTGGGCGCCACGCCCGTTCTCTGCGACACCGCGCCCGATTCTTTCGAGATGGATTACGACAAGCTCGCGGGCTTGATCACCGACAAAACCCGCGCCGTGGTGCCGGTCGACATCGCCGGGCGCATGGTGGACTACGACCGCCTGTTCGACGTGCTCGACGGCTGTTCTACCTCATGGCACCCCGCCAACGAAACGCAGGAGGCCTGCGGGCGCATTCCCGTGCTCGCCGACGGCGCCCATTCGCTTGGAGCGTCGTACAAGGGCAAGATGTCCGGCTCGGTTGCCGACTTCACCTCGTTTTCGTTCCACGCGGTGAAGAATTTCACCACCGCGGAAGGTGGCGCGCTCACCTGGCGCGAAGGCATCATCGACAGCGACGAAGCGTATAAGCAGCTCATGCTCATGAGCCTGCACGGCCAGTCGAAAGACGCTCTTGCCAAAACGCAGAAGGGCGCCTGGGAATACGACATCGTGTTCCCCGGGTGGAAGTGCAACATGACCGACATCGCCGCCGGCATGGGATTGGCGCAGCTCGACCGCTACCCCGGCCTGCTCGCGCGCCGGCGCGCGTTGATCGCGCGCTACGAAGCCGGCTTGGCTCAGTTGCCCGTGACCACGCTGCGTCACTACAGCACGGGCGATGCCGATGCCGCAAACGCTGTGCCGCGCGTGCTCACCAACGAAGAAGCGGCCGCGGCCCGCGCGGCCGAAGCCACGAGCGAAACCGGCTTCGCATCGAGCGGCCACTTGATGCTCGTGCGCCTGACCGGCAAATCGATCGATTTCCGCAACGCGCTCATCGTCAAGCTCGCGGAAGCGGGCGTTGCCGCCAACGTGCACTACAAGCCGCTGCCGCTGCTCACGGCTTATAAGAACCTCGGGTTTGACATCGCGGATTTCCCCTGCGCATACGCCCAATTCGCAAACGAAATCACCCTTCCGCTTCATACCCTGCTCACCGATGAGGACGTCGACTATGTGGTAGACGCCTTCGCGCAGGGCTATGCCGACCTAGAAACAGCAGGTGTTCGATAATGTACAAACGCTTCGTGAAACGCGGCCTCGACATCGCCATCAGCGGCGTTGCCATGATTCCCGTCGGCGCCGTCATCGCCGTTGCCGGCCACTTCATCAAGCACGAAGACGGCGGTCCGGTGTTCTACAATGCTCCGCGTGTCGGCCTGAACGGCAAGGAATTCACCATGTACAAGCTGCGCACCATGAAGGTGAACGCACCCGATTTGGTGATGGAAGACGGATCCACCTATAACGGGGCCGACGACCCGCGCCTCACCAACATCGGCGCCTTCCTGCGCAAAACGTCGCTCGACGAGATGCCGCAGTTCATCAACGTGCTCAAAGGCGACATGAGCATCGTGGGCCCGCGCCCCGACCTGAAGCGCGAAACCGATCTGTACGAAGGCGAAGAAGCGCTCAAGCTCACCGTGAAGCCCGGCATCACCGGATACGCCGCGGTGTACGGCCGCAATTCGCTTCCCTGGCATGATCGCCTGGCGCTCGACATTTACTACGTGAAGAACGAGAGCTTCGCCCTTGATGCGAAGATCTTCCTGAAAACGTTCGCAACGGTGTTCAAGCAGGAAGGCATTTACGTCGAAGACGCCCAAGCACAAGCGAAAACGCAGGGCCAAACCCCGACGCAAGCTCAACCGAAAGCGGCGCCTGCCAACTAGCGAACAGCTACTTTACACGCGCTCGATCGGCGGGTTGAACGAAACCCCTTCGAGCGTTGCGCCCCAGATGATGCCGATCTTTTTCAACTTGTCGGGCTTACCCGACGCGAGCACGGCCGCCGTGTGATACGCATCGCGCGCGACAATGTAGGCAATGCCCTTAACGCCTTCACCGCGATACAAAACCACGTCGTTGCGATACACATACCGATACCGGTCGATGCGCTCGGGGATATCGGTGGCGATGGTACCGGCACCGTTGTTGGCAGAGGCGTGCGTCACGACGCTCTTCCCCACCACGTAGCACGGCAGCGCGCGCGAGATGCGGCGGGTGAACTCCCAGTCGTCCGTCCAAATGAAGAATTCCTTGATAGGCAGGCCGAAGCGCCTGATCGCCGACATAGGCACGAACAAGCTCACGAACGAGGCGATGGTCGCCGGCTGAAGGTCGGGCGTGAAATCGGTGATGTCGCGGTTGATCGGATGGCGCTGCACGTTCATCTTGCAGATGGAGCCGTCCTTCCAGCGGACAACGCTCGAAAGCCAGCCGTACGACCCGCCCAGCGCCGCATCGGCGTCAAGCAGCGCCGCCAGGCTATCCTCATGCGCAAAGCAATCGTCGTCCATCACCCACACGTAATCGAAACCCAGGTCGGCCGCCACATGCATGCCGAAGCTGAAGCCGCCCGCGCCGCCCAGATTGGCGCCCGTGTTGAAGTAGTACAGCGTTTCGTTGAAGCCGGGAAGCGATTCCACCATGGCCTGAGTACCATCGGTGCTGGCGTTGTCGATCACGATGGTTGCCAGCCACGCATCGCGCGCAGCCAGCCCTTCCTGGTTCGACAGGCGGCTGATGCATTCCCGCAGCAGTTCGCAACGGTTATACGTAACAACGACGGCGGCGATTCGTTTCATGGCACTCTTCCTCACGCGGTTTTCTGGAAGTCTAGCGCACGGAAGCGCCCACGCAACCGAACGCCATGAAAACAATCTATTTAGCGGCGCATGCGCACGGGAATCGGCGCGCTTTCGCGGTAGAATGAAACGCGAACATTGTGAGCACATCTATCGGCCAACAAACATCACAGGAGCATCCATGACCGTTAACTTCAAGCTTGCCAACGTCGTTTTGCGCGTGGACGATCACGCCGTGAACCATCCCGAGCTGTACTATCGCGCCAACATGATCAACGGCACCGCATTCGACAGCGCCACCGAAACGCTGATCACCGCTGCGAAAACCGACTTCCTCACCTACCTGAACGCCTGCTCCATCCGCAAGTGGCGCCGCTATGCCAACATCGAGCGCGTGTGGCTGCATGCGCAGGTTGCAGGCAAGGGCGAACTTGAGATCACGGGCGCGCAAACCGGGCCCGACCTCGACATCGAAGGCGTGATGGAAGCGAACAAGCTGCACCGCGAAGGGCTTCCCACGGGCTTTGCCAATGTTGTTTCCGTTGCAACCCAGCCCATCGACAGCGAGAACCTTACAGCCATCGATATCGAAATCGACGGCGAAGGCCTCGACCTGATCGGGTTTGCGCTCAAGCCTGCCGAAGGCGAAACGCTGGCCATCCGCGGTGCCTGGTGGTACGCGCAGGTGGAAGAAAGCGCCATCAACCCCGTGCGCTTGGCACTTGCCACCACCACGTTCAAGAAGGAAAAATACATCACCGCTAACATCGATTTGGTGAGCGAGGGCATAGCCAAGGAAGGCGCACCCATTCTGGGCAACTTCCACATGTTCGTGGTCGACAACGGCCAAACGCTCGACGCCGAAGCGCTCACGAAAGGCTTCGTTTCCGTGCTGCCCAACCCCAACGCGGGCGGCTCCGGCGGCTTCGCGCGCGGCATGATGGCCGCAACCGAGCATCCGGGCGAATTCACTCACGTGCTCGTGATGGACGATGACGTGCGCATTCTGCCCGAAAGCCTGATCCGCACGTTCAACCTGCTCTCCTTGGCGCAGGGCGCATACAAAAACGCGTTCCTGAACGGCGCCATGCTGTCGCTGGAAGATCCTGTTCGCCACTTCGAGGACGTTTCCTATGTTGCCCCCTCGGGCGTGTATTGCCGCCTGAAGAACAACTTGTCCATCGACAAGCTCGACGACATCGTTGAAAGCGAGCGCACCATCGTCGAAGTCGACCAGGCATACGGCGCTTGGTGGTACAGCTGCATCCCCGTTTCCGCCATCGAGAAAAACGGTCTGCCCCTGCCCTTCTTCATTCGCTGCGACGATGTCGAATTCGGCGTGCGCAACAACCCGGTGTACATGTGCATGAGCGGCATTTGCGTGTGGCACGAAAGCTTCGAGGGCCGCTTCCGCGCATCGGTCGACTGCTATCAGTACACGCGCAACTTCCTGATCATGACCGCGCTGCACGGCTGCGCGAACGAAACCGCTTGCGTGCTGCGCACCATCCGCAACACGCGCCAGTTCCTGCGCGACTTGGACTATCCGGCGGCGGAAATGCTGCTCGATGGCTTGGAAGACTATCTGCGCGGGCCGGAATTCCTAAAGCAGCTCAACGGGTCGCGCGCCATGATGGAAAACGGCAAGCGCAATGAACGCGTGCGTCCGCTCGAAGATCTCGACCCATCCGTTTTGCGCGCTGCCGGCGTCACGCCGGCCGTGCTTAAAAACGTCGACCCGGAAGGCCAGTATCCCGGAGCGCTCACGCAGTACGTGCGCACGCTTCCCTACGACAAAAATTACCTGCCCCAGGCGCTGCTTAACAAAAAGCCCGGCTATGTGGTGAAAAACGGTCCCGTCACCTTGGAAAACGCCGCGATCGGGTGTGAAACGATCGTCTATATCGACCCGACCCGCACACAGGGCGCCATCCGCCACATCGACCAGGATCGTTTCCACGCCATCCGCAAGCGCGAAATCCAGCTGCTTGCCCGCTGGAACCGCGAGCACGAAAGCATCGCCGCCGCATGGCGCGCAGCATTTCCCACGCTCACGTCCCGCGAATTCTGGACGTGGTACTTGGGCCTCGATGAAAGCAAACGCGCTGAAAGCCCCTATTACCGCGAGCAATAACCAATCGCCTCACAAGCACCCGCTACCGCAAGGAGACACGCCATGGCATTCGACACAAGCAAGATCGGCCCCCTCGGATTCGGGTGCATGCGCTTCCAAGGAAGGGAAACCGACCAGATCGACATCGCGTACACGAGCGAGATGGTCGACACCTTCATGGAAGCGGGCGGCAACTACTTCGACACCGCATGGGCCTACCCCAATAGCGAGCGCGCCCTGCGCGATGCGCTGGTTGCGCGCCATCCGCGCGATTCGTACTACCTCGCCACGAAATGCGTCGCGTGGACGCACTGCCAAAGCGCAGACGACCTCGAGCGTCAATTGCAAGAAAGCCTCGAGAACTTGGGCGTCGATTATGTCGACGTGTACCTGATGCACAATCTGGGCGGCCCGCGCACGGCGGCCTTCGAGAAGTTCAATTGCTGGGATTTCGTCAAAAGCGTGAAAGAGCGCGGCCTAGCCAAACATATCGGGTTTTCCGCACACTGCACGCCCGAAGAACTGGAAGGCTTCATCGATCAGTATCCGGAGGCAGAGCTTGTCCAGCTGCAGGTGAATTACACGGACTGGGAAAGCCCCTCGTTCCGCGAGCGCGAATGCTTGGAAGTCGCCCAAGCCCATGGCCTGCCCGTGGTGGTTATGGAGCCCGTGAAGGGAGGCCTGCTCGCCAACCCGCCGCAAACGGTGCGCGCCATTTTAGACGATGCCTTCCCCAACGATTCCTATGCTACGGCGGCGCTGCGCTTCGCCGCGAGCGCACCCGGCGTGTTCACCACGCTTTCCGGCATGAACACGCTTGAGATGGTACAGGAAAACGCCCGCGCATTCGCCGATTTCAAACCGCTCAATGAAGCGGAACGCGAAGCGATCGGCCGCGCGCAGGATGCCCTGGCGCAAAGCGGCATCGTGCCCTGCACCGGCTGCGACTACTGCGCCAAGGTCTGCCCGCAGAACATCGGCATTTCGGGCAGCTTGTCCGTTTTGAACGAATTCATCAACTACGGCGATGCCGGCAGCGCAAAATACCAGCTCGGCGTTGTGGTGCGCTTCAACGGCGGACGCGCCCTGCCCACCGACTGCATCCGCTGCGGCGCCTGCCTTGACGCCTGCCCGCAGAATATCCCCATCCTGGATTGCTTCGACCGCATCAGCGCCGAGATTCTGCCCGCTAAAGCCAAGGCGCCCGTGCTCATGAAGATGTAGCACCGCGCACAGCAAGCAAGCAAGCAAGCAAAGCGCACAACCTCCAAGCAGCTTCACCAAAAAGCGGCTCCTTCGCCAACCGAAGGAGCCGCTTGCTTGTTTGGCCGCAATCACACCCAGCTATATGCTTCCGCACATCCAAATCTTGCCGGTGGTTTCCCAATTGCTGAAGTCGAGCACATCGCCCGTGATTTCGAACTCGTACACTTGGCTTTCCTGCTCGCCGTCATAGCGCAGCATGTCGAACGTGCGCACGCGGTCCATATCATCGGGCACCTCGAAGAACGTGAGGCCGATGCCGTACTTCGACGAATCACCGCCGATAGCTGCCATCACCGTCGACTGGAAATCAACCTGGCTCACAGGCGCCGTATCGGTAGTGTATTCACCCGTGGCACCCGCGGGCTTCACCAAGCATATCGGCGAAATCGGCTGGGTCAGATCGTCGTAGGTAGACGTCCAATACCCGTGGTCGGCCATGATGAAGATGGTCGAATTGTCGTAAACGCCCAGTTCTTTCAGGTCGTTGATGTATTCCTGCAGAATGGTGAACGTGCCGCGCGTCTGCTTTTCCATGTCCGTGTCTTCGGAATACTGAACGTTTTCATCGAGCGTGAACGGCACATGCGATCCGGACAGATGGATCATCCTGAACGAGCCCGAGGTGCCCTCGACGTCGTTGATGGTCAAGCCGCGCTCGCACAGCTCGTTGTAATAGGAATAATCGTCCAGAATATACGCGGTGTCGTAATCAGACTGCGTCTCGGCGGACCGCAGCACGCCCTGGTTCATGTCGTCGGTGTAATACCAGAACGCCGGCTTGGCGATCCAGGGCGCATTACGATAAAGCGCCACCTTGGAAAGAATGCCGATCGTGCCGAAGATGTCGATATCGCGCTGCGTGGATTCGTGGATGTTCTGCGTCTTAGAACCATACAGTTCCTTGCCTTGATAGATGCAGTCGGCATACAGCGAAATCGAGTAATTCTGATCGGCGATGTCATTCAAGAACGTCGAGCGCGTATACCGCGTGTCGATGTAATCGGGATACGTTTCGTCGGTCTGCAGCTGCTCGCCCGTGAGCAAGAACGGCACCGCGTGCGACGTGGGAATCATCGCGCCGGCGGAATTCTTGAAATACGTGAACCCGGTGAAGTCGTCCATCACATCCGGGTAATCAGCGAGCACCTTCTCGAATTCCTGCGTGTCGACGGTGTCCACCAAAAGCACGATCACATTGCTTTCGCTCGAAACGTCGAACAGGCCTTCCTTCGATACGATGTAATCTTGCGGGAACAGAATCTGGTTTTTCACCGTGCGCGCGTTGCCCACCGTTTGAGCCACGATCAGCACAACGGCCAATGCGACCATCGCCACGCGCCCGAGGGCCGGCTGCTTGATCAAGAACACGATAACGGCCGCCACGATCACAGCCCAGATAACGATGTTGATCGCCATGGTGCCCGCGAAATCGCCCCACGGCACATCGTGGCCGTCGGCCGAAGGCAAGCCGCCATTCAGGAACAGCGCCTGCACGAAGCCAGCGATCGCCAAGCCGAACACAATGGCAACCACCACGTGGAATGCACGGCCGCGCAAAGCGGAAATGCCCAGCGCCACCACCACGCCGACCACAAAAGCGAAGATCACCATCACCCACCACACGTCGCGCGCGATGAAGGACAAGCTGTCCGTGTTGCCGCCGACGATTTCGATCGGCGCGATCACGAAGAACGTGAACATAAAGAGCGCCATAGCGACCACGGCGACGCCGAAGCGACGCGGCCAGGACAAAGTGCTGCCCGCGCTCTTGCGCTCAGGTTCGCGCAGCACCGAAGGCGCGCTCGTGGGAGCATCGGGGGCCTGTGCCGGATCGATTTCCGTCACGGCCATCTCCACCGTCTTGCCGTAGTTCTCGTCGATCTTCATCAACTTGAACACGAATCGACGCAATCGGCGCCACATAACGCCCGCGACCGCGGAAAGCGCCACGGCCACGCCTGCAAGAGCCTGAATGGTATAGGTGAGAACCGACGGGTCCACATAGGCGAATGCGAAGGTCGGCGTCGCAAAGCACACGACCAGCGCGGCAAGCAGCGCCCACGAAGCATCGAACGCGATAAGGGCAAATCGTTTATTCATCGCTGCCCCCTTCCCGTTCCTGTTGATGGCGCACGATGGCGTCCAGCAAATAACGACCTGCGTGCTCGGCGCCACATCCCACGTTGAAAATGGATTGCGCGCGCACATCGGCGATGCGGTCGCGCCATGCGTCCTGGTTCTGAATCATGTCGTCAACCACATCGGCGATGCGACTGGCAATCTCATCCTTGTTCAGCGACACGCCCAGCTCGTCACGCCACGAGATGTCGGTGGGCACGATGCCGAGTTCTTCCCAGTCGGGGTTGGTCGTCTTCATCTGGGTGTTGATGAACAGCGACGGCTTGCATGTGGAGAAGCTGAACTCGAAGGCGACCGACGACCAATCCGTGATAAGCACATCAGATGCGAACACCGATTTGTTCGAGCTGAAGTCCTTCTCGAAGAACAGATCGTCCTCCGACACGTCAGCATAACGCGCCAAAATCGATTCCCAACGCGGCTTGTAACGCTTCACGTATTCCGGATGCGGACGCACCACAATGCGATAGCCGCGACCCAAAAGCGCACCGATGATGTCGTCGATGCACGAATCGGGAATGCAGTCCTCCTGCCACGACGGGCCGATAAGCACGGTCGGGCGCTCGCCCGGCTCGCGTTTGAGATTCTTGAACGCTTCGATGTTGCCGTCGAGCAAATCGTAGCCGTATTCGACCAGTTCCTTTTTCGGCGTACCGTACAGTTCTTCAGCCCGGCGCAACTCGCGCACCTGATGCGGACCCGCGCACAGCACGGTGTCGTAATGATCAAGCGCACCCTTCTGCGCCGTTAGATGCGTCGACGACATGTGATGGAACATGAACACGTATTCGATGTCCTTGCGAATGTAGGAACGCTTCAGATAATACGTTTCCAAGCACTCGAGCGTGGTTACCACGATATCCGCATCCATCTTCATCAGCAGCGTGATGGCCTTCTGCTCGCCAATGTAGTACGGCAGAATGCGCGGATGCGTTTCAGCGATTGTGAAAATCTGATCGTTCGGGTCGTTGGTCACGTAATGGATAACCGTGTCGGAATGCGCGAGCAAGTAATCGATGGCGCCCTTGAAGTACTTGTAGAAGCCGCTGCCTTCCGAATAGAACACGATATGCTTGCCCACCACGTTGAAGAAGCGCTTGTAGTCGGCCTTCTCGCGCTTGGCGAGCGGGTCGCGCTTGTACCACTTCTTCTTCGCGCCGGAAAGCGCGTTCAATTCCTCAAGCGGGCCGCGGCTTGCCTGCAAGTCTTCGTAATCGATGTACTTCTTCGGCTTGATGATGATGTTGCACAGCGCCTGGATGGCGATGGAGGTGAGGTTCGAACAAATCCAGTAGAAGGCCATGCCCGCCGCGACGAAAACGCCCAAAACGAACGACAATGCGATAGACAGACCGTTCGTCATGTTCTTTTCCGCACGGGACTGCTCGCGCTGCAACGGGTTGATGCGATTTTGCGCGAAGCCCATGATGATGGCCGAAATGCCCGCGAGCAGCGGCATGATCCACGAAAGACCGCCGTCCTCGACAGGAATCATGCCCAAGAACTCCGTGCCGGGCGCGCCGTAGTCGGTGATGGAATGAATAACGTCGACCAAGCCGAACAGGATGATGATCTGCACCGCCAACGGAATCAGCGAAAGCAGCGGGTGATAGCCCTTTTCCTTGTACAAGTCGTTTTGACGCTCGCCGATGGTTTCGCGATCGCCGAAATACTTCACCTTAAGACGATTCAACTCGGGCATGAGCTGAACCATGACGATGCTGTTCTTCTGGCACCACAGCGACATGGGGATAAGCACGATCTTCACGATGACCGTGAAAAGCAGAATGGCTATCCACCAGTTCCCCGTCAAGTCGTAGCACGGCTGCAGCACAAGCGACAACACGCTGGCTATTGCTTCAAACATTCCGAAATAATCCCAACATCCATCCTATAAACCCAACGCTTAATTGTAGGTGATATTGATGTATGCCACACCGCAAAAGTCCGCTATGCAAAAAAACTACGGTCGAAGGATAGAGACTGTGTGGCGAACGCCCGATTTGCCGCCCTACCCTGCGCTTCAAGGCCGCATAAGCCCCCAATAAGCGCTATACTTTAAGGCGCAATGCACCATAAACGAAAGACACGCTATGACGATTAGGTCTGCGCTCGCTCGAGCCTACCACGCAACCCCTTGGGGAACGCCGCCCGAGGATCCGAACCCCTTTCCCGTAGACGCCTGGTCCGACGACCGCTACGCCGAATGGCTCGAAGCCCATCACGCGACCGATGCCGAGCTTGCCGCCCAACGCGCTACCACATTCGAAAACGGCCCGCTCTTCAGCCTTATCGTGCCGCTGTTCCGCACGCCGCTCGCGTTTTTGGACGACATGGCCGCTTCCGTGCTCGCGCAAACCTATAGCCGCTTCGAGCTTATCCTGGTGAATGCTTCGCCCGAAGATACGGCCCTTGCCGCGCGCGCAGCAGAAATCGCCACTGGCGACGAACGCGTGCGCGTCATCCCGCTCGAAGGCAACTTCGGCATCACAGAGAACACCCTGCGCGGCATCGATGCCGCCACGGGCGACTTCATCGGCTTCTTGGATCACGACGACATCATCGAGCCCGATCTGCTATTCGAATATGCGCGGGCGATTGAGCGCAAACCGTGCACCGATATGCTCTATTGCGATGAGGATTTGTTCGAGGACACCCCCGAAGGTCGCGTGTTCGCGCATCCCACGTTCAAGACCGCTTACGCGCCGGAGCTGCTGCTGAGCAAGAACTACGTGGTGCATCTGCTCTGCATTCGCGCGAGCGTGCTGGCAAGCATCCCGCGCCCGACCTCGGCCGTCGATGCCGCGCAAGATTACTACTTCACCCTGCATGCCGCACGCGCCGCGCGCGAAGTGGCCAACGTCGAACGCGTGCTGTACCACTTCCGCCAGAGCGCGACCTCCACTGCGGGCAACATCTACTCGAAGCCCTACGGCAAGCGCGCCGCCACCAACCTGATTACCGACTGGATTGCGAGCGAACCGGCAAGCGCACATATCACACGCACCGCGCACCCCGATATCTACGGATTGTGGTTCGCGCCCCTTTCGGCCGCGCGCGTGAGCATCGTGATGATCGACCCCACTGCTCTAGGCGACACGTTTTCCATCGCTTACTGCGCCGAGCAGATAGCCCATGCAAACCTGGGCGCGGGCATCGAAATCGTGGCCGTTTCTCCCTGCGCTGAAAACGATGCGTTGGCGAACGCCGCGGTGCCCGTAAAGCTTGTGACCTGCGCAGCAGATAGCAGCGCCTTCACACGAGCGAATCAGGGCGCCGCGGCGGCGTCAGGCGACGCGCTCGTGTTCATGCACGCGCGCGACATTTTCATCGGGCCCGACCCGATTTCGCAGTTCGCCGGCTTGCTCACGATGAACGGCATAGGCGTCGCGGCGCCGAAAGTCGTCTATCTCGACGGCACCGTGCGCAGCTTCGGCGCAGCCGTCACCGAAGCGGGCATCTTCCCCATCGGGCGCGGGTACCCGCAAAACCATCCCGGGTATCTCTGCTCGATGGATGCGCTCGCGAACAGAAGCGCCGTGGAACTGCACGGCTTATCCGTTCTGAAGTGCGTATTCGACCAAGCGGGCGGCTTCGACGAGCGTTTCGCCTCCGAAATCGGCACCGCGGAGTTCTGCACGCGCGTGCGCAAGCTGGGCCTGCGCATTGCCGCAACGCCCACCGTTGTGCTGCAGACCGCGCAAGCCGCGCCGGAGCATTGCTACGTCAGCGCCGAGAACGCGGCCGATTACGCGCCTGCCGACCTGCCCCTGTTCGATTCCGTGCATCCGGGCCTGCGCGCAGCGGGCGACCCGTATTACAACAGCAACCTTTGCCAGGAAAACGGCTACAGCCAGCTCGATATGCCAACGCAGCCGAACGCCGACTAGGAGAGCGCCATGGAAAGCATCAACCTGTTCATAGCCAGCCACACCGACAACGTGCGCATTCCCGCATGCCCGCTTGCCGTGCCCATCCAAGTCGGGTCAGCGCAGGCCCCGTACAAGTTCCCCGGGTTCTACCACGACGACGAAGGCGCCAACATTTCCACCAAGAACGCTTCATATTGCGAGCTCACGGCCCTGTATTGGATTTGGAAACACCAGCAAGCGGATTACTGCGGCTTGCTTCACTATCGCCGGTACTTCAACTTCTCGGACACCGAACTTCCCATCACCAATGAGCCGTTCGTGTTCAACGAAGCCGTGCTGCCTTCAAACGACGAAGCGAATCTCGATACCATCGCATTCAACGAACAGGCTATCCGCGCAGCGCTCGACGGGGTCGATTTCATCGCGCCCATCGCGTATCCGGAACCGAACGGCGAATCGGTGTACGACCAGTACAAAGGGTCGGTCGGACATCATATCGAAGACTTGGATTTAGTGCTCGGTCTCATCAACGAGTTTTACCCGCATTTGAGCGATGCGGCTCAGCGCTACGTGAACGGCAAGAACATCTACTGCTGCAACATGTTCATCATGCGCAAGCAGCTCTTCGACGACTACTGCGCGTTTCTGTTCGACATTCTGCAGAAGTTCGAGGAACGCAAGGACATCTCCGACTACGCGCCCGTCGACGCCCGCGTGCACGGATACCTGGGCGAACGCATTTGCGGCATGTACATCACGTACCTGTATGACCAGGGGTTTGCGGGCAAAGAACTGCAGCGCGTGTACTTCCGCGACACGAGCGTCACGCCGTTCGCGAGCCCCGAAGTTATCGTGCGCGGCGACCTCACGGGCCACGCGCATGTCGGTCTCGAACTGAAAACGATTTGCCGCGGCGAGGGCACCGTTATCGTGAAGCTCACCGTAGACAATCCGCCTGCGGAATATCAGCCCTGCGTGCTCGTTCGCTTCGGTGAAATCGAAACGCACGAATACCACCTGACCACGGTCTTTCCCGTAACGCGCTCGAAGCGTCAGGACGCGTGGCAGCTCGAACTCCCCATCTCCAACGCCGACATGCTCGTGAGCGCCAAAATCTACCTGCCCGATAAGCGCGTGGTAGCAAGCTTGAACAAGCATATTTCCCAACAGGCGGCCATGATCACATCGAAAGCCGGAAGCCTTCTGAATCGCCGCGCAGTGAAAGACGCCCGTTCGCTCGATAAGGCGCCCATCGCGGGCAGCATCCAGGTGAACGTGGTCGACGTCATTCCTGTGGGATCAACGGGCTGCGTGGTGCAGATAACGGTAACGGAGTCGTTCCGCCGCGGAACCGCCATCACCGACCCCTTCAAGATGGAAGTGCTCAACGCCGACGGATGCGCGTTGCCTATCGAAAACATGCGCGTTATGCGCGACCGCGTTAACCCGAACGAGTCCTACACGGCCTTTGAAACGCGCGAAATGCATTTCTCGCTGCGCATGGAAAACGTTCCCGATTATCTGCTCGTGTTTGCATCGCGCGGGAAAAACACCGGCTTCTACACCATCGAATCGCATGAATTCCAAAGCTTGGTTTCCACGTGGCGCAATCGCTATCACGGCGCTTCAAGCTTTGCCGAATACCACGACTGGTTCTTGCGCGAACACCGCACAAGCGTACCCGAGCTCGCCATGCAGCGCAAAACCGTGCATGCGGGCGGCCCGCTGTTCTCGATCATCGTGCCGCTGTACAAAACTCCGTTGCCCTTCTTCGCCGACATGGTTCAATCCGTGGTCGACCAAACCTACGGCAACTGGGAATTGCTTTTGGTGAACGCTTCTCCAGAAGACGAGGAGCTCGCCCAAGCAGCAGAACGGGCGACTCTCGAACACACGCGCATCAAGCTGATCACCCTCGAAGGCAATTTCGGCATCACCGAAAACACCAACTACGGCATCGATGCCGCCACGGGCGACTACATCTGCTTCTTCGATCACGATGACGTGATAGAACCCGATGCGCTCTTCGAATACGCCCGCCGCGTAACCACGCACCCGGAAACCGATCTGCTCTACTGCGACGAGGACAAGCTTTCCGGAGAAACGTATTGCGACCCGTATTTCAAACCCGATTTCAACATCGACCTGCTCTACGGCATCAACTACGTGTGCCACTTCCTGTGCGTGAGCCGCCGCGTGATCGAGCGCATGGAGCGCCCCACGAGCGTGTACGACGGCGCGCAGGATTACAACATGACGTTTTGGGCCGCTGAAGCAGGCGGACGCGTCGAACACGTGGGCAAGATCCTGTATCACTGGCGCATTCACGAGAACTCGACCGCGAGCACGCCCGACGAAAAGCCCTACACGCAGGAAGCCGCGCGCCTGTGCATCGAGCATCATCTCGCACGTAAGGGCATACCGGCGCACGCCATCGATTCGCCGCGCGTGTTCCGGCATTACGAAGTGCGCTACGACCTTCCCGCCGAACAGCCGCTCGTGTCCATCGTCATCCCCAGCAAAAACTGCACCAACGTGCTTGAGCGCTGCGTAACGTCGATTTTCGAGAAGTCCACGTACCAGAATTTCGAAATCGTGATCGTCGACAACCAAAGCGACAGCCTTTCCACCTTCGACCTGTACGAGCGCTTGACGGCGGATCACACAAACGTGCGCGTGTACCATTACGATGAGCCGTTCAATTTCAGCGCTGAAGTGAACCTGGGCGTAGAGCATGCGCGCGGCGATTACGTCATCCTGCTCAACAACGACACCGAAGTGATCACCCCCGATTGGATCGAGCGCATGCTCGGCCCCTGCATGCGCGCCGACATGGGTGCCGTGGGTGTGAAGCTGCTGTTCCCCGACGACACGGTGCAGCATGCGGGCGTGGGCATTTTCGATGGCATTCCCGGCCACTTGAATCACCGCCTGCCCCGTGAAGAGCCCGGCTATTACGACAACGCCCGCTTGTCGATGGACTTGAGCATCGTCACCGCCGCATGCATGATGGTGAAAACGAGCGTTTATAACGAGATGGGCGGATTCGACACGGCGTTCAAAGCGAATTACAACGACGTCGACTTCTGCTTGAAACTGCGCCAGGCGGGATACACGGTGCTGTTCGAAGCAGGTGTGGAACTGTACCATTACGAATCGTTCTCGCGCCCGGTCAACGATTCGGGGCGCGCAAGCAAGCAGTTCGTATACGAGCTCGCGCTGCTGCAGAGTCGCTGGCCCGTGTATTTTGCCGAAGGCGACCCGTTCTACAACAAGGTGTTCTCGGGGCCCTACTTCGAGATCAGCTATTAAAACGAAACGGCCGAGGCGGATCAACCACCTCGGCCGTATTTGCTTTATGGCCTCAATCTTACAGCTCAACTCCGAGCTCTGCCTTCACGACATCAAACGCCGCTGCGATGGCCTTGTCCATATCGTAATACTTGTAGCCGCCCAAGCGCCCGGCAAACACGACCTTGCCTTCCTGCGCGGCGAGTTCTGCATACTGCGCATACAGCGAAGAATTGCGATCGTCGTTGATCGGGTAATACGGCTCGTCACCCGGCTTCCAATCCGCCGGATATTCACGTGTGATCACGGTCTTGGGCTGCGTGCCGAATTCGAAGTGCTTGTGCTCGATAATGCGCGTGTACGGCACCTCGCGCTCGTTGTAATTCACCACGGCAACGCCCTGATGGTTTTCCTCGTCGAGCAGCTCCGACTCGAAACGCAGGCTGCGGTACTCCAGCTGGCCCAGCTTGAAATCGTAGAACGCATCGATCGGCCCGCAGTAAATGATGCGGTCGGCGATGTCGGGATTTTCCGCAATCAGGTCCTTGTATTCCACACCCGTGCGCACTTCCGTGCCCTCGAGCATGTTCGCGACCATCTTGGTGTAACCGCCCATGGGAATGCCCTGGTAGCGGTCGTTGAAGTAATTGTTGTCATAGGTGAAACGGCACGGAAGGCGCTTGATGATGGACGCAGGCAAGTCCTTGCAATCGCGGCCCCACTGCTTTTCGGTATAGCCCTTCACCAGCTTTTCGAAGATGTCGCGACCAACAAGCGACAGCGCCTGCTCTTCCAGATTCTGCGGTTCGCCGATGCCCTCGGCGTCGATCTGCTCCTGGATCTTAGCCTTCGCTTCGGCGGGAGTGACCACACCCCACATCTTGGAAAACGTGTTCATGTTGAACGGCATGTTGTACGTTTCGCCCTTGTAATAGGCAACCGGGCTGTTCACGTAGTTGTTGAATTCCGCGAACTGATTCACGTAATCCCACACGTTCTTCAGCGACGTGTGGAAGATATGCGCGCCGTACTTGTGCACGTTGATGCCTTCGACCTCTTCGGTGTACACGTTGCCGGCGATATGATCGCGACGGTCGATCACCAGGCATTTCTTGCCAACGAGCTTCGCCTCATGAGCAAAAACGGCGCCGGTCAAGCCAGCACCCACGATCAAGTAATCGTATTCTGCCATACTGAAAATCCCTTTCTTAGTCGCACCTGCGCGCACGCCGATTCAGCGTGTTTGCGCTACAGCAAGTTCAAAACGTTGTCGGGCGGGTTATACGTAGGAACAACCTGCGCCAACACATCACGCGCTTCTTTGTCTTCCATCTCAAGCGCCGATCGCAAGCTTTCCAACTTGGCATCCACTTCTTCAAAGCTTACTTCCTTGCCCGTCGAAATCATGATGCCCTTCAGCTTGGTAGGCAGCGTATTTTCCTCGGTCATCAAGAGTTCCTCATACATCTTCTCGCCGGGGCGCAGACCGGTGTACACGATCTTGATGTCCTGGTCGACACGCAAGCCGGAAAGCGTGATCAAGCTGCGCGCCAGATCGACGATCTTAACCGGATCGCCCATATCCAGAATGAAAATCTCGCCGCCGCTAGCCATGCCGCCCGCCTGAATAACCAAGCGCGAAGCTTCGGGGATGGTCATGAAGAAGCGCTCGATATTCGGGTCGGTAACGGTAACGGGGCCGCCTTCGGCGATTTGCTTTTTGAAGATGGGGATAACGCTGCCGTTCGAACCGAGCACGTTGCCGAAACGCACGGCCGCAAACACCGTTTTGGACGTTTGCGCATAATGCTGGATGATCATTTCGCCCATACGCTTGGTAGCGCCCATAACGCTCGTGGGGTTAACGGCCTTGTCGGTCGAGATGAAAATGAAGCGCCCAACACCGTATTCGTCGGCCAAGCGCACCGTGTTCAGCGTGCCGAACACGTTGTTGCCGATTGCCTCGCGCGGGCACACCTCCATCAGAGGCACATGCTTATGAGCCGCCGCATGGAATACCGCGCTCGGACGATACTTCTCAAACACATCGCGCAAGCGGCCTTCGTCGCACACGCTGCCGATCTCTACGCAAATCTCAACATCGTCGTACTGCTGCAGAAGTTCGTTCTTCAGCAAGTACGAATCGTTTTCCCACATGTCGTAAATCACAATGCGTTTCGGCGCGACCGTGCACATCTGGCGGCACAACTCTGATCCGATAGACCCACCGCCGCCTGTGACCAAAATGGTCTTTCCGGAAATATAACCGCAGACCAGGCGCGTGTTCAAAACAACTTCCTCGCGCCCGAGCAGGTCGGCAACGTCGACTTCGCGCAGCGAGATGTCCTCGATTTCATCGAGTTTCAGCTCGCGCACATTAGGAAGCGTGCGCAGTGAGCAATTCGTTTGCGTGCAAATGCCGTAAATGCGCTTGCGCTCGTCTAAGCTGGCGGAAGGAATAGCAACGACGATCTGCTCGATATCGAACTTGTTAACCAGATCGGCGATGTCATCGCATGTGCCCAACACGCGCACGCCATGGATGCGCAGCTTCTGCTTCTTAGGATCATCGTCAACCGCAACAATCGGTTCGCCAGGCGTAAGCGGATCCTTGGAAACCATGCGGCCGATCGCGAGACTGCCCGTCTCGCCTGCGCCAACGACCAGCGTACGCGGACGCGCGGTCTCAGCGGGCGTTGACGCCAATCGCCGTTTATTGCTTCGCACGATGCGAAATACCATGCGCATTCCGCCGACGAAGAAGATCTGAATGATCATCGCAGCAAAATAAACCCTGATGGGGACCCAATTTCCCAGCGCCCAGAGAAGCACGGCAGTAACCAAGACGCCCAGTCCGACCGCGATGACGATACGCAACATGTCATCGGTGCCGGCATATTCCCAAAGATTGTTGTACAGCCTGAAGATGAGATAGCTCAGCAAGTTCACTACAACGGCAACGCCTAAGATGAAATAGATTTCATGCGTTGCGAATAATTCACCATTCTGACCGGTCAAAACAGACCCAAGCCAATACGACAAGAACGTGGCAACGATATCCCAAATAAGCAAAAGGGCTGTTCGCGTTGTAAATCTAAAATCCATAGATGAAGGAACGCCTATCTCTAATCTACGAATAGATAACTTTGTATATTCTACGCTATATACAAGGATCGTTGCAGTTTTTCGCGCGCTCTCCATCTTGCAACAGACGCAAACCGCTGAATTTCCCAAATAAAAAAAGCGCCCCTGTGTAGGAGCGCGTATGCCCTAAGACCTGAGAACGTTTCCGGGCAAAAGGAAAGGGCCCCTCGGGGCCCTTCTTAAGGGGGCAGTGCC